>VSKX01078672.1_pt1 | contig 10827 bp, 13 predicted proteins | sample 4799481 | NCBI WGS metagenome assembly VSKX01 (sample SAMN12179537, study PRJNA552185) | sponge metagenome | biome: deep-sea hydrothermal plumes; feature: spots directly above weak diffusing fluid; material: sea water; isolation source: sponge from the Swan site of a hydrothermal vent ...
AGTTCATCTTCAGACACTTAAATTCAGTCATGGGTGTACCAGTTTCTCTGAGGTTGCAGCAAAAGTGTGGATGTATCCTCCTCCACTCCTCTGATGCCTCAGCGTTCCTGTCAGAGTTCCAGCAGCTCTTGACTGGGCCAAAGAATGGCAGCTAATAGCGCACGTTCAATGTACACGTGATATATTGTATCGTATTTATTCTAATCGTAGAGTCTCAAACATCACGTTCGCTCAAACGTCTAAACAAAAGAAAATGCTCCTGGCCAGACTGCAGCGCAGGTGAAATCCTAGTAGAGAATTTCGAGAGGATCATCGTGGAAGGCTGGAAGTTCATTCAAGAAACTTACTTACTTACTTACTCATTTCTTAGTCAGCCAGACGATTGCGGGACGATTGCGGTAAAGGTGTCCTTTTTCAAACACTTATAACTTCTTTTATGAACATATTATTACTTCAAAATAGACACGCATACACAGAAAAGAGAGTAGAGTACAGCTATACTATCAGCGTGTTGCTGGAGTCTTCTGGTGCCGAGTTATGACGGCTTGAAAATGGCCCGTGATTCCTGCTGTACATGGGAAACACTACACATCTGTTATAATTATGAACCCTACCGGGTTCATATGATAAAAGTGGTGTAGAAACTGATAAAAGTTACAACTCTAGTTTCTTGCCGACTTTTAATTAGAGCCATTATTCCTTAATTACCTTACGGTAAGGAATAACGTAAGTTCAACTTTTGTACACAGTATTTGTTTTGTACATGCAGTGTTATGCTTCGCACGAAATGAACTTAAAGCCCCGCCCAACGAGATCCATGTGTCATCAAACAAACGAATGCTTTACTGTTTTAAATTAGTATAAAGGGTACGTAGTTGATTAATTAATTACACTTGCGTTTGAACAATGAGCAATCATACATGAACTCTGCCTCGAACTCTGGGCCCAGCATTTCTAGATTAGCACTCACCCTGTGCATTTACGCATGTTACAGTTCAATCGACTGTAGCTAGCTACGGAGCTGCGGAGCTCAGTATTCCAAAGTCAAAATATCTAACTTGTGCAAAAATCTAGCATTTCGGTATTCATTGCGAGTGACACCAGTAGAATGCTCCATTTCTCTTTGTATTTTTTGCAAATAAGCAAGGTTTTTGATTTGGCGGATTTTGATATGAACCGGTCCTTCGTGTGCTAAAATGTACTGTTCGACGTTGCGTAATATTTGTGATTACCATCGCCAAATTATTAAAAAAAAAGGCCAAATCCAATCTTGAAGCCATTCACCAATATTTCCTGCTACACGGTATTACACGTATCATTGATTTGTGTGAATAAAAACCTGAAGAACTACGTACATGTGCTACTGCTACTAACAATGAGTATGAAGTACATTATCTTTGCATGCTGTTTTTTTTTTTAGTCGCCAAGCAGCCAGGTTTGAAGCAGAAATGACATTTAAAGACATATCTCTAGCCGATGGGAAAAAGAAGTTGACCACTATTCAAAAACTAAAAGCAAATGGTTCACACAGCACAGATGTATCAATGAAGCGTCGGCCAACAAGGGTTGACAAGGCAAGGAGCGAGGTTTTGGAATCATTTGGTGGTACTGCTTTTGACACACTAACTGCCCAGGATACCAGGTGAATGTTGCAACAACAAAATTTCCTATTTACCAGCGACAATATATCTATTGTGGCTATTGTTGCCAATTATTACAATGTAACTCTGAATACAGAAGTGGTCGTGTGTTTAGACACATGACTTAAATCATAGTTGTCTACAAAACAAAAGTGTGGGATGTGTTTGCCTATACTCACTTTTTTATATAATTCCTCTTTCCAGTGGAGCAAAGAGGGTGGATACCATAACAGCTACATCTACTGATCAATCCAAAAAACGGCTGACAAAAGTAGAACGTGCTCGTTTGGAAGCGCTGCAGTCGTTTGGTGGGGATGGGCTTCAAGATGTCATGACTACCGCTAAAAGAAAAATAGCTCGTACACTAGAAGAGAACGTCAAGACAAGTGATCCTGTGGAGACAAACGACAAAGAAAATATGAGCGAAGACGCTCAGCAAGATGATTGACAATGTGTAACTCTGTTTCAACATTCAACATCCTGTCATTGTAATCCTTCTTTTTGCGTATAATTATTATTATATTGCTGTACACGGCAGAGTGCGCAATAAAATTAAATCCATGATCTCTCTAATGCTAAAAGGTAGTAAGGGCAATTTTGTTTGTGCATATTCATAAGTCGTGATAGAGTCATGCATACATGTACGTAGGATGGCAAACGTATGTATGACTAGCTGTGTTGACATTGATACACCCACCTTGTGTTGCCAAATTTGTAACCACAACAAGCTCATAAAAGAGCAACAGTTGCTCAGTTCTGAACTTCAAGTGAGCTTTTAATCATGGCTGTCATCACTATTATCATTATGCTACTGAGCTGCAGCTCTCCGTGTTTTACTAGAGGTGAGTCGTTTAGGAATGTTTACTACTACAACCATCTTCCCACTTTATGTATTATATTGTATCATAGTCTTACTCGCTATTTAACACTATTGTTGGCTGTTGCATTGCATAACGAAGTTGCTGATACCCGTTCACAAACAATTAAGTTAGTTTACACGTAATGTTACCTGCTAGCAAGATAGCACCCTTGCGATTTTTAAAAGAAAATTTCTGGTGGACTGTTTTGCACACAACGCGAATATACGGTATAAAATAGTTGTGAGTCCCTTTTACCTGTAAATTTCAGTTTTTCACATGCTTATATGCATGCAAAAAGAATAATTTATATACACATTCTAATTCTAGTTTGCATACCCGGTAACCGTGTACAAATAAATAAGTGGTCTTGTCACTGAGAATATTGTACAGATTATTTCTACAGAAGTGACATACTGTCATGCAAGTGACATGCTGTGATCAAATGGGCATGCACATCATACGTCACTATCCCAAGCAGTTATGACAGTATATGGGCTGTTGCGTTGCATAACGAAGTTGCTGATACCCGTGCACAAATAATTTAGTTGGTTTACACGTAATGTTACCTGCTAGCAAAAGATAGCACCCTTGCGATTTTTAAAAGAAAATTTCTGGTGGACTGTTTTGCACAATAAATTCTGCTGGGCTATTATAAGAGTAAGGACAAATAGAGTAAGAAGAGTATTTTACGAATTACATAGCTGCCTAATACAAAGTAAAATTAACTTTATCATTTGCTCGACTGATAATGTATCTTGCTGTCAAATTGTTCTTAACATTCTAGTGTCTCTTTGATGACCCCTATATGACAGTCATTACGTATGTTTTCATGTCGCCTATGCTGTTCACATCTAGTAACTATACTTTCAATAACTGCTTGGGATAATGACGTATGATGTGCATGCCAATTTAATCACAGCATGTCACTTGCATGACAGTATGTCGCTTCTGTAGAAATAATCTGTACAATATTCTCAGTGACAAGACCACTTATTTATTTGTACACGGTTACCGGGTATGCAAACTAGAATTAGAATGTGTATAGACGCATAAACAATGATTGTTAAAATGTGGAACCTTGATACCGTAGCTTTTGTACTTGCTGGCCATATTTCCGATGAAATTCTGAACTTGTAAAATAACTGAGATACCGATGTATGTAAGTATACGCACATGCTATAATTTTAAAACGGGCACACGCATTGTCACCTGTACCCCTAATTAATTCATGGCATGTTGAAAAATTTGTTTACTATTGGAGTATATGTCTTCTAGCAATAATTGCATCTGCATTATGTTGTGTAACTGTGCCCAACTGGCATAATAATGTGAACCAGGCTTTACAAAGTCCACAGAGGTATTCAGTAAACAATTAAAGTCATTCAGTTCCAGTTGGCAACCACTTTAAACAGAAGTTCATTTGCTATTTACACACCCTTGTTACCTCACAGCCATGATTGCTAAGGAACTTCCTAATTGCCTTTAGCTAAAACTCTATGAACTGCTGTTACTTTGATTGATTGTCATACTTGGCGGAATTACTAAGTATTGGTTAGACTACTGAACCACAGTGTCTTATGATTTAGAAGCCCGTATTCGATGTAGTGGCTTCAGTAAACCACTAAATTAACCTCGGTGGAGTACGCACATGCATAAATATATAAATTAGGCCGTTTTTGGTGTTTTAAGCTTTTTTCGTAGCTTTCTCAATGTTTGTTTGAATTTTCTTTTGGTTTATCTTGTTTATTTTCCGAACTGCACAGCATAAATATCTTTGTTGTTAGTGTGTACACCAGTAAGAATGTAATCACCAATAGTCTTAACTTTTTTAGATTGGTCATTACGTTTGAGAGGTAGTAACTCACAATTTGAAGGTAGAGTAGAGGTACTGCTAAACAACACATGGGGAACTATTCAGGACACTAATTGGGGATTAGTTGAAGCTTCAATCGTGTGCAAACAGCTTGGATTCTCAACAGCTGAAGTGAGCTCGACTAGTGCTATATTATTGATGAATTTTTGTTAAGATACTCGTTGAAGAGCTCACATTGATTTTTATGTAAAAATGGCATTCGTGTGCTGACGTTGCCCTATCTGTTATGGATACTAGTAGTATTATGACAATTGTAAAAAAAAGTCTTCCTTTTCCAATTGTTACTATAGTCAGCTGTTTCTGGACAACTGTTTTCTCCTGCTCATCGTAGTACTCCTGTACTGCTCACCAATGTGCAATGCAGTAAAATAACCACCTCCCTTCAAGACTGTGTGTATCAAACAATTGACAGTGTATCTTATGATCAGCACTCTCAAGATGCGGAAGTGAAATGTGCAGGTGAGAGAGTACCTTGATTTAAAAACTTGGTAGGTGCATTTGTTGATTTTTCGAAATACCACCTGTTACATGAAGAGTCTTGGCTTGGTGTTTTCATTCCAGGTTCCACCATTTCAGAATAGTTGAGAATATACATGCTTTCAAATAATTTTACGTATAATTATGTCGATATAAAGGCTGGTGTAGAACTACATTCGAGATATAAATTTTTACATGTATCTCTATACTCAGTGTACAATTATGTCTCTTCAGCAAGGCACTCAATTCGCCACAATGTCAGTGTTAATAGCAACGTAGGGCGAGTTGATATTTGGAGTGATAACAATTGGAAACCGATCTGCTATGACGATGGCGTGTGGACGACTGACCAATCATCTGTTACTTGTCGTCAGTTAGGGTACAGCCATGTACTTAGTACTCAAGGTGATAAGCTGCTTGTCGAATTTACGAGTGCATGACTAAATGTATTTTGTGCTATAGGTGTGAGTATATCAGGAGCAGTGACTGTATCACTGCTAAACTGTTCTGGTAATGAGTTCAACCTTAGGTCTTGTAACTTATCAATCACTGTGAAGGACAGTTGTTCAAGTAATATGGCACTGGAGCTTACCTGTGCCGGTAACATAACTGTCTTTGAAAGCATGGTATAATAATCAATCACACATTGCCAAATTGAGTGCATTCACTCTAAACACCTCGTATTGCCTTTGTAGGCACCCCTGTCCAGCCCCATTCACCAATTGCCAGTTTTCCCAGTTGTACTACTGTGGCACTCAGATGGACTACTCCAGACAATAGAGGGTATAATATTGAGTCTTACAGAGTGAGGTATCGGCACTATTCTCTGGAAATGCAGCAACAATGGACTACCCAGTGAGTTGGTAAAACAGCAAATAATAATTATGAAGCAGGTCTGATTATAATATCACAAAAATTAATGGTGCCAGAATGTATCAATCCTTGCATGTGTGGAACTTGGCTCGATCACTCTGTCATGTTGTTTTATAGGACTATTCACCACTCAACCACTATGGAACAATCGGTGACCATCAATCAGTTAGTTGCCAACATGAAGTATGAGTTCCAGGTCAGTGCCACTAATATCCTTGGTGCAAGTGCATTCTCCGAAAGTACAACCACTAGTACTCCCAAACAAAGTAAGTACTTTTAGGCTCAGGATTTTGAATATCCGTACAACGGTAAAACTTAGAAAAGTGAAAGCTCGTAATAATGGTTAATTTTACCGCAGTGTTGAGTGTACCGGATCATGTTCAGATGGAAACTCGTGAAGCTACAGTTGCTGAAATATCGTGGAAAGTAAGTTTGTGATGCTAACAACATGCTACGTAGTTATACTTGTAACTGTGCATGTGTGTGTGTGTGTGTGTGTGTGCGTGCATGCTGCCAAAGCTTGTATCCTTACGTGTCTGCACTTTTGCAGCACGCTCGGTGATATCTACATTTGTGCAATAAAAGAATTCCGTGTTCGGCTGACTAAGATGTTTATTTTTAGTAGCTTTTGCGCTTCATATTTTGGATTCACTTCTCTTGGTGTACTGTTAACAAAAAATATTACGTATCAATTAATGCCCCATTATAGTGTACGAGTTATGCATTGTTTTGTTTAGGAACCATTGACGTGTGGAATAGATAATCTTTCCTATGAAGTATCATACAATGTGGAGGGCAGTGTTCTTTTATCTGTCCCTAGACTGGACAATATTCCTCATGTACCAGCATCTAAGCAATCTAAGCAGCATTACGAAATGCGTGGACTGTTACCGTATACTGAATACTCTGTTCGAGTGCGTGTGGTTGGCTCTGTTGATGGTGGCGACAGATCATACAGGGTTGGTAATGGAACACACCTGGGAAGAACTTCAGTTTTGTCCAGCGAGTTTAGTAACACCACTGTGTTTACTACTGAGAAAAGTTGTAAGTTTCAGACATTTCATCTTAATTATAACTGCAACTTGTATTAGAAATGTTTCCAAACCATACTTTTTTCATATCGCTGTTATGACATAACACATGCTCATAATTAATTTTGTTCACATAGTTCCTACTGGTTCTCCACAAGCATTTGTGGCTTTTTTCTCGCTACTTCAATCAACGGCTCACTTTGAGTGGCAGCCATTGTCTCCACACTTGGCCAATGGGGTTATATTAGAGTACATTGTATCGTGTCGCTATCAAAGAGAAGGTGTTTGGCATTGGGACAGAGACACAGTGAGCAACTTGACTTTCTCCTACAGTCTGGAGAACTTGATTGCAGCTGCTCAGTATGAGTGTTCTGTGTCTGCTCGGAATGAAATTGGGGAGGGACCAGCCAGCACAGCAATCCTTTTCGCCACACCAGCGGGTGAGAATAAATCATCACATTATCGAAAGTTATAGTATTGGTATTCCATGCACTTCCCATTACCTTGTGTTTATGAACATTAATAAGTCAAAACTGTGCTTCAACATACATCCATGTGGCATTAACCGGAGACAAATTATATTTTTACATTAATGCATCATTTTTGTTGCATACACAAAATCCATCAGTAGATCTCAATCGGAGGCCCAGTGCTCCTCGAAATGTGGTGTTTGACGTTGTAGAACGGAACAGAGACACTTTGTTTATCGGAGCTCAGTGGGAGATGTTTTTATGTGAGTCCAACTTCACTTGTGTGGAATTGCTAGGCTATGTAATCATATGCCGAGATGAAGACACAATGAAAGAAGTAAGAAAAACGGTATGGCTGTCTGATTACCAAGATGATGAAGAAGTATTTGCTAATGCTCGTATTGAAGTCAACTATTTCACGAGATATGACTGTGCTATAGCTTCACAAAACACTTACGGTGTTGGTCAGCCTGGATCAAAAGTTGCTGTCACTACACCTGAAACCAGTGCGTCATTGTCGTTTATTTCTGCTGTACAGCATAAACTTTTATTGTGTGACTTAATTAGTATGCAATTTCTTTTCAATGCAGTTCCGAAGAAATCCGCAAGCCAGCTCTATGTTAGCAGTATTGATAGCACCAGAGGAGAATTCCACTGGACCTATGAAGAGACACCTAAGCCTGGAACTCTATTGGGATTTGCTGTTTACATCTACAGACAAAACCCTCGATTCCCAGATAGAGAAGGAACTCACAAGATCGAAGATTTTGTTGACACAAGTGTAACAAATCAAGACCAGACTTCATTTTCACACACACTCACGTACCTTGATCCAGGTGTGGCATATAATGTGTTCATAGCTGCAGCTACAGTTATGGGTAAAGGACCTCGAGCAAGATTGTCCATTAGAACTCTTCGAGAAGGTATGTAAAGCACAAGTCACAAAATGTTCATGTGACATACACGGTATTTCGAATGCACACTATTAAAATGCATGAATTTCATATCTAACTTGTAGGCAAAGTAGACCTTACTACATGACTTTTTTCTTCACAGTTCCAGCTGTAACTCTGGTGGATGTGACAACGAGCATTACCTCTTCACGAGAGCCTTTTTCCCTTGTTGTAGGATGGTCAGTGTATGATGTCACTTCATTGCAGCAGTCAGATCATGTTGGGTTCATTGTGTCATGCTTTGACAATAGTACTGGAAAACCAAATTATGTACTTCTGAGACATCTCGTTCTTAATAATCAGCTTACTATAAGTTACTCAGAAAATGTACTCCTAACTGCCAGTTGTGTGGGACAGTTAACCTCATACCAGTGTGCGGTGTCACCCTTTAATGAGAGAGGAGAAGGACAGACAGCCACATCAGAGTATTTTAGTCTGCCCTGCACTGGAGGAGGTGTGTGAGCTGGGTCTTAATACTATACTCGATACAATAACTATTCTAGAACTCTGTCTTTTGCTCAGGGTAGTAGTAACCACTACAATCACCGAAGTGAGCAGCTCTGAGATGATTTTGTGGTTACTACTGTATACGTAATTATGTAGCTATCTAGGATTGTGCACAGAATGCAGTTTGAGTATACCTCCCACTGTTTGTTCCCAAACTCCATAAGCATATCTATTAAACACTGCTCAAAAGTAATCAACATGTCTATACATTGTTTTCCTAAGTTTGGATTGGCATTTACAAGAACCTATTCAACTTTTGGCACAACAACAAAGAATGTCGTAGTCAATGTGTTGACAACAGTCTTTTATCATTGCACTATAATATGTATCTTTTGTACATCAGACACCAGCTTGTCTGGAACTTTTTTTGCGAATCCGTATGCTGGGATCACATTATTGGTGATTGTCATCCTCCTCCTCATTTTGTTGATCACATCTGTTGTCATTTGCACCGTGTTCATTGGACGCAACAGGTGTGTTGGAATTGTGTTTGAAACATATGCTACTATAAATTTAGGGTTATATTTTCACAAATTTCGTGGGTCATTATTAAGGCAGCAGAAAAATTAGGGTTAGGGTTTAGGGTCTCAGCTCACTACGAAATTAACAACCCTCGAATGAGTCCTTGGCATTATTGCATAAGAATTTCAGCCCTCGAAATTTACGAACTAACAGTATTACTCCTAATTTTTTATATTCGCTATTTTGCGTAGCCAACTTACCAAGAAAGAAGAGCATTACTCTACTCTTCCGTTTGATGAAGGTTACATCAGTATGGCACCTTCTGGGTCCAATTCGTCACCTATGAAGCATCATTGGTCGAGAAGCAATGGCTGTAAGTTATTTGATTGCATCCCATGTGTAACTTGTTTGTGTGAGTCTAAATTCTGTAAGTATACTCTTGGTACATATTATAATTATATTAAGTCCTTCGTGTTTATATAATTATACACAGGTCCACCCCCACCTTCCTTTATAAGAGGTGGAAACACACGACTGAGTTTTGAGCGAGACAGTGACTATGATGAAATTTCTGCTGAAAGAGGGAGCAAAACTGAGAATGTGTATGATGAGATTCCCCTGCGGTTGACTCCACTTCCACAAAACCAAGGTCGTAGCAATGCCAGTTCTACAAGGTCTTCCCCAGCAATGCAGCACACTGGTGATTATTGAATAATGTGTAGCATTATACTCGTTCGTATTGACCATTGTTGCCTTGTTAACAATTATAATTATGACCTGTTCTTGACAATGTGCACGCACACACACATGTACTACTAGTGACTTGCCCATCGATACACAGTATTTCTAGTTGCCACTCTCGTGATTTTGATGAGAGTCAAGTCACCACCATGACCGATATTGCGAATCCTGATGTTTCTAATAGGAAACTGAGCCCAGTCTCATCCGAAGAAAGTATTGTCAAAGCAATGCCAATTAATGACGAGAAACCAAAAACATCTCCATTCAAAGCCAAACTGCCTTCCTCGGCTCGGGGACGTACCTCAGGCTATGTTGAGGTTGTGACAACCAAAGACGGAAAAAGATGCGTGCGAGAGCTAGGCCATACATCCTCGGTAAAAGAAGAAATGACCCAATCACCTCCTCAGAATGGCATCCGAGAACAAGCAGGCAGGCATATTTCATTTCGAGAGCAAGGTCACTCATACCAAAACGTAGCAGAAATTCGACGACCGCAATCAGCTCTAACTTCAAGAAGTACTACTGGTGAGAGGTTGACGAGTCGCACGTCTGTTCCTAGTCATAATTGGCCAAATGTGTCCTGTGCAGATTTTCAGCTTTCAACTGTTGATGACTCAGACGTCTAAAATAATTTTTGACTCTCTTATGGAGATTATGAACCAATAACATTTCTCATAATTTCTCACTCATTATCAACATCCTATTGGTAACTCTACGTAATAAAAATATTGTATGCATTCATAATAAAATGAAAGCACTACGGGTGCTGATGCCTCGGTGGAAGCTAGCTACAATGTAGCCTCTAAAAAGAAGCCTGGTGACAGGTCTTCAGACTCCTGAGCTGTAGCTACAACCAGGAGTCATGCACTCCTGCTACAACGTAGCCAGCTAACTCAATAGCAAAAATTGCAAACGGGAAATGATCGACAATGACTGTTGC
>VSKX01078098.1_pt1 | contig 10825 bp, 10 predicted proteins | sample 4799481 | NCBI WGS metagenome assembly VSKX01 (sample SAMN12179537, study PRJNA552185) | sponge metagenome | biome: deep-sea hydrothermal plumes; feature: spots directly above weak diffusing fluid; material: sea water; isolation source: sponge from the Swan site of a hydrothermal vent ...
ATAATGGGCAGCAATGTTAATGTGGGCGCAGGGACGATTACCTGTAATTATGATGGCGTGAATAAACATATTACTGAAATTGGTGACAATGTGTTTATTGGTTCTACGTCACAATTGGTTGCTCCTGTAAAAGTGGAAGATAATGCGACTATTGGCGCAGGTTCAACGATTACTAAGGATGCCCCTGAAGGCGCGCTAACCTTGGCACGTCCTAAACAAGTAACACTGGCAGGTTGGAAACGTCCTGTTAAAAATAAGTAGCTAATAATATTATAAAAATAGGATGAAAATATGTGTGGAATTGTCGGTGCAATAGCACAACGCCCAGTCACAGAGATTTTACTTGAAGGTCTACGTCGCCTTGAATATCGTGGTTATGATTCAGCAGGTGTGGCCGTATTATCTGCTGAAAATGCCATTCAACGTACGCGTGCCTTAGGTAAAGTGGTTGCACTTACCGAAAAACTGGCTGCTGAACCGATTATTGGCATGACGGGGATTGCTCATACACGTTGGGCAACACATGGCGAACCCGCAGAGCGTAATGCCCATCCACATATGAGTAAAGATCGTGTAGCGATTGTACATAACGGTATTATTGAAAATCATGAGGCTTTGCGTCAAGAGCTAGTAGCTGAAGGGTTTGTTTTTGAATCCGAAACAGATACAGAGGTCATTGCGCATTTAATTGAGTCTAATCGTGCTAAAGGCTTAGGCCTAGAAGATGCCGTTCGTGCAACCGTGGATCATTTAGGCGGAGCGTACGCCCTTGCGGTGGTTTCAAATGATGATCCTGATACCTTAATTGTGGCACGTCATGGTAGCCCACTGGTATTAGGTTTAGGTTTGGGGGAAAACTTTATTGGTTCGGATGTGCAAGCTTTATTGCCTGTTACTTCACGTTTTATTTATTTAGAAAATGGTGATTTTGCCTTAGTAAAACGTGATTCGATTACTATTTTTGATGCGAATAATGAACAAGTAGAGCGTGAAGTCAAAGAATCTACCGCAGGCATGTGTTCAGCAAGTCTTGGTGAATATCGCCATTTTATGCACAAAGAAATCTTTGAGCAACCACAGGCAGTACAGTCAACATTAGAAGGGCGTTTAGGCAAGGAAGAATTTATTCCCTGTATTGTGGGAGATAATGTACAAGAGACCTTAGCAAAGGTTGAAGAAGTACAAATTATTGCTTGTGGTACGAGTTATCATGCAGGCTTGATTGCTAAATATTGGTTAGAAGAAATGACCGATTTACCGTGTAGCGTTGAAGTGGCAAGTGAATACCGTTATCGCCGTACGCCAAAACGGAACAATGTCCTGTTTTTAACCTTGTCACAATCAGGGGAAACAGCGGATACATTAGCTGCACTGGATAAGGTGCAAACCGAAAACAGTATGTTGGCGACGATGACTATTTGTAATGTGTCTGAAAGCTCGTTAATCCGCGAATCTGACTTTTCACTGATGACTATTGCTGGGCCTGAAATTGGTGTTGCATCGACCAAAGCATTTACCACGCAATTGGTAGCGTTGCAGATTTTTATTGGGTTATTAATGCAAGCAAAAGGCAATCATTCTGAAAAAGTAAAATGTCTGGTTGATCATTTAAAACAATTGCCTATCCTACTGGAACAAGTGCTTGATAAAGAGAAAGATGCTGAGATTGAGGTGATGGCCGAAGCCTTTGTTGAAAAACATAATGCGTTATTTTTAGGACGTGGCGCACAATATCCTGTTGCAATGGAAGGGGCATTAAAGCTGAAAGAGATTTCGTATATTCATGCTGAAGCGTATCCTGCGGGTGAGCTAAAACATGGGCCTTTAGCCTTAGTTGATAATGAAATGCCAATTATTGCGGTTGCACCCAATACGCCATTATTAGAAAAACTCAAATCAAACCTTGAAGAAGTACGTTCTCGTGGTGGGGTGTTATATATCTTTGCTGATGAAGAAGTTAGTATTCGTGAAGATGAATATATTCATACTATTACTATTCCTAAAGTACCTGAAATACTCGCACCGATTGTATATACCATTCCGTTGCAGTTACTGTCTTATTATACGGCTGTATTAAAAGGTACGGATGTGGATAAACCAAGGAATTTGGCAAAGTCGGTGACAGTAGAATAGTGTGAGGAGAGCAGGGTTGAGGTGCTTGATTCAACCCTGCTGATAAAAGAAGAGGTTAGCTAACGTTAACAAAGATCCCTTTCAGCATATAGAAGAACAAGATCGACAAGATCGCACCTGCAGGCAAAGTAATTGCCCATGACATAAAGATATTACCCACAACGCGTAAATCAATCGCCGCAATACCCCGTGCAATTCCCACTCCTAACACTGCACCCACTAAGGTTTGCGTAGTTGAAATGGGTGCACCTGTATACGATGCCAAGACCACTGTACTAGCAGCAGCGAGCTCAGCTGAAAAGCCACGACTAGGTGTTAGTTCAGTAATACTTTTGCCAACCGTCATCATGACTTTATAGCCAAAGGTTGCGAGACCAACAATAATACCAACACCACCAATAAGTAGTACCCAGCTTGGCATGGCTGATTTTGCGGAAACGACCCCACTTTGGGCAATGCTAATAACAGCCGCCATAGGGCCTACTGCGTTGGCAACATCATTTGAACCATGAGCAAATGCCATCGCAGAAGCAGTAAATATCATCAATATGGCAAAGATTTTTTCTACGTTGGTATAACTGAAATCTTTGTCATCTTTAGTTTTAAACTTAATCTGACGAATGAGAAAAGCACCAATGAGAGCGATCAGTAGACCAATGGCTACCGCGATCAGTAGACCAGCCTGTTCTGAAAGATCAAGACCAATGTGTTTGAGACCTTTTTTGATGGTCACTAAGGCGATAATAAAGCCAACCATAAATAAGTAAATAGGACCATATTTAATAGCATTTTGAAAGGGGTCATCAGTATTCATAATCAACTTTTGAATACTGGTAAAAATGGCAAAGGCAATGGCGCCTGCCATTAAGGGGGTAACCACCCAACTTAAAATAATACCCGTGACTTTACTCCAATGAACCGCATCAGGGCTAACACCAACCGCAGCAAAACCAATTACTGCACCGACGATGCTGTGGGTGGTGGAAACAGGCCAGCCTTTGCGTGAAGCGATGAGTAGCCACGTTCCCGCAGCGAGTAGTGATGCTAACATCCCCCAAATAAGTAATTCGGGCTGACCAACAAAGATACTTTGATCAACAATGCCTTTGCGAATAGTCTTGGTGACTTCGCCACCCGCAAGATAAGCACCTGCAAACTCAAAAATAGCAGCAAGAATAATCGCTTGTTTAATGGTGATAGCTTGAGAACCAACTGACGTTGCCATTGCATTAGCGACATCGTTTGCACCGATACCCCATGCCATGAAAATGCCAAAAATAGCCGCCAAGACGATATAAATATTCATATCGTTAGCAAAAAAAGTAGCAAAATCCATAATGATTTCCTAATTAATGCGGAATAAGTGCGGATTAACGCGCCAGCATGAGTTGTAAGCGACTACCTACTTTTTGTGCATTGTCAGCAATACGTCCAATCCACTCAATCAGGCGGTAGGTAAACATAACATCAGTAGGACGAAGTTCATCCTCTAAGGTAAAGAGTGTTTGCGAAAGATGATGTTGTAGCTTATCCGTCTCGCCTTCAATTTTATTGAGTTTATCAATCATGGTTTCAACATGAGCGACCTCACGTCCACGAAAACCTGTTTCAACTAATTCATCTAGCTCATTAATAATTTTGTAAGCTTGTTTTACTGAATCAACACAGCGATCAACATAAGGTTTTATTTCTTCATGCATTTCAATGGGGAGTGACATTTTTCGTCCGACAACCAGCCCTGCAATACGTTTTGTTTGGTTAGCAATAGCATCTTGCATGAGGAGTACCTCAAGTACATCACGTCGATCAACAGGCATAAATAAGCCTTTGGGCAGATGATGGCGTAGATCTTTTTTCATTTCATCTGCTTTATGTTCGCAGTCAATGATTTCTTTTCGATGTTGCTTCATTGCCTCCATATCCCCCGTGATTACGCTGTCAATTAAGGGTGGCAATGATTGAATACAGTTATACACACACTGCATATGCTCCTGTAATGGGCGTATAGGGGAAGTCCCAAATAAGCCTGCCATATAGTTTTTTGTTGGCATGTTGATTGTCCTATAGTAATAAAAACAGTAAATAGTGTTAATTAACAGTATTTTGTGTTTTTATACTGTTATGTTTAGTATGGTGTGAAAAGGCATCATGGCTTTGATTTGATGACAGCAGTTTTGCTTCCTCTTCATACAGATAGTGGGATAACATTTTCCCTCCAAATATCTGGCATCAAGATGGTAATGTGCTTTTTATTTGATTGCCAGTTCTTTAGTTGGGAAGTGAGAAGTCGATGAGAAGGTGCATTGTTTTTATTAGATTTTTTCTTCCGATTCGGAGGGTAGGGCAACCAATATTTGTTACGAGGCTGATGAAGTCTCGTAACAAGTAGAAAATTAAGTTAAAAAGGGGCTAGAGATAAATAGGGGAGAGTTGGTATTGCAATGGCGCTATTTACATTTTCCTTGACCGCACTTACCTTCGCCACATTTACCTTCACCGCATTTACCTTCACCACACTTGCCTTCTTCGCATTTTTCTTGGTGAATAATGAGTGTTGTTGTCGTTGAGAGAGATTGTGCTGCGGTTTCCAGTTGTTGTGTTGCAGAAAGTTGAGTGGAAAAAAGCAGTCCTCCTGCCAATGTTGATGTGGCTGCCATGGCTAAAAGTGCTTGTCGTGATTGCATAATGATTCCTATGAGGGAGTGTTTGAAAAGTCAACAAGGCTAGCGAAATATCAGGCACTGATCAAATGATTTTTATTAGCATGTGTTATTTGCCACGGTGGCAAAACCCGCTTTCATACCTATGGTTAGGCATTTAAATAGTGTATCCTTTGCCTCAAATCGTTACACTGCTAGGTCGCCTATGGATGTTCTAAAAATAACCAATAATCCACTCTCTCCTTGGAACAAATTACAAGAGTTTGAATCCAAATTTTTGAAGAATGAAAAAGGGGTAGGCGCAAGTGCTTGTTTTGTAGGTACGATGCGTGATTTTAATGAGGGTGATGATGTGATAGCGATGACGCTGGAGCATTATCCTGCAATGACGCAGCGACAATTGCAGTGCATTATTGATCAAAGCTATCAACAATGGCCGCTATTACATACAATGCTGATCCATCGTGTTGGTAGAATCTTGCCAAGTGAACCGATTGTTGTTGTTGCTGCTTGGTCAGCACATCGAGACGCTGCGTTTGAGGCTTGTCGGTTTTTGATGGAAGAACTAAAGGCTTCTGCTCCTTTCTGGAAAAAAGAACAATTGCTGAATGGTGATGAGCGTTGGGTGACTCACAATACGAAAGCAATATTGAATTAACAACAAAACTTACTGGTATAAAATTGACATGAATGCTCGAACTTATCTGGCCGCTTTCGTCGGTCTACTAACACTGTTGCCTGCGACACTTTTTGCATCTGGCGGAGGTGAGTTACCTGAACCAGGCGACTTTACCACCTCGATGTATGGTTTTATTGCGCTGGGTTTATTTCTTATTGCTTATACGCTTGTCATCCTTGAGGATGTCATTCATATGCGTAAATCCAAGCCCGTGATTGTTGCTGCGGGTATTATCTGGGTGTTGGTTGCCTTGGCTTATAAGGGGACAGGAGCTGAGGAGAGTGTTGGACTATTTTTAAACCATAACTTGCTTGAGTATGTCGCATTGTTGCTCTTCTTATTAGCGGCAATGACCTTTATTAATACCATGGAAGAGCGTAACTTGTTTGCGGCATTGCGTGCATGGTTAGTAGGTAAAGGTTTCTCGCTTTATACCATTTTTTGGATTACAGGCGTACTCGCCTTCTTTATTTCACCTATTGCGGATAACTTAACAACGGCATTATTAATGTCAGCCGTGGTGATTGCCGTTGCAGGTGGTAAGGATGCCATATTAGCAGATAGTAAAAAAATGGCTTATGTCTCATTAGCATGTGTCAATATTGTTGTCGCAGCCAATGCAGGGGGCGCGTTTAGTCCCTTTGGTGATATTACAACGTTGATGGTATGGGCAAAAGGCAAGGTAGAATTTGCAGAATTCTTTGTATTGTTTGTGCCTTCAGTGGTGAACTGGATTGTACCCGCAGTGATTATGTCGTTCTTTATTAGTAAGGGTAAACCAGAAGCAAACTCAGATATTGCTGAAGTAAAACGCGGTGGTTTTGTGGTAGTGGGAATTTTCATTGCAACCATTGCTATGGCCGTTACCTTCCATAATTCGCTGCATTTACCTCCCATGCTGGGCATGATGACGGGGTTAGGTATCCTTAAATTGTTTGGTTATTACCTAAAAATAACGGGTGAGCAAAACTCGCCACCTGAAGATGAAAATATCGCGCATACGGTGGGGCGTTGGGATATTTTTAACCAGTTGCAGCGCGCAGAATGGGACACCTTAATGTTCTTCTATGGCGTTATTTTATGTGTGGGTGGTTTAGGGGCTTTAGGGTACTTATCGTTAGCCTCAGTGGCGATGTATGGCGGTTTGGGCACAACTGAAGCGAATATTTTAGTCGGAATATTATCCGCGATTGTGGATAATATTCCTGTGATGTTTGCGGTGTTGTCAATGGATCCAGCCATGTCACATGGTCAATGGTTGTTGGTTACATTGACCGCAGGTGTGGGTGGTTCATTATTATCCGTTGGTTCCGCAGCAGGTGTGGCGTTGATGGGACAAGCACGTGGTATTTATACCTTCTTCTCACACCTTAAATGGACATGGGCGATTGCATTAGGTTATGTGGCAAGCATTTGGGTGCATTTGTTATTGAATGCACAGCTTATGTAAAGATTGTTTGTTAGCATTAACGATTAACTAGCATGTAGCAGGGAGTTTTTCCCATGTTACATGCAAGTTATAAGCTAAAACGCCCGCAGGTTTTTGCGCCCATTTTACTTTAATCACACAGTTCTTCTGGCAGCCTTTTTTAGGTTTGGCAATAATATGCGCTCTTCCATAGCGCTTTTTTGTTAGATTGATTTTCACTGAGTCAAAGCGTAAAACAGCACATCGTTTGGGTGGTGTGATTAACAACGTGTCGATCCCATTACCGCCAAAATTAAGCTGATGGGTTTTTTGCCCCGCATAGGAATGAACCATTGGGTCAGCATCAGCATAAGTAGATGTTCCTACGCCCATACTCATCAAACAAACAAATGTTGCAAGGGTATGTTTTAAGGTGTTTTTTAGTTGTTTTGTTATAAAACGGGTGATCATGGTGTACTCCTTCGCGGTAGCCTCACTCTAATTAAAGAGGCTTAAATACAAATAAACTCGCAAACTTATCAATTAGATGTTTATTGGACGAAGATACTTGCCTTAGTGGTTCATATTATTGTTTTTTATTTTTATAAATGAATAGGAATAATAAGCTGTATGCAAGTACCTTGCTGGCTTTTTTGCTGCGCCTGTTGTTGATTAATAGATAAAATAGCGGCAATTTTCTCGGCGCGTTGATATAAGTTCTTGATGCCTGCACCTGTAGGGGTTGTTTGTGGATCAAAGCCTTTACCATTATCTTCGATGGTTACCAAAATTTCATTATTATTATGTGTTTTAGCACTAATGCGTATACAAGATGCTTCTGCATATTTTAGTGTGTTCGCAATACTTTCTTGGCAAATTCTAAGTAAATGTAATGCCTCCTCAGCACCAAAGCGTTGTATTTCTGGCAAAATATCGACATCCCATTGCAGAGTCAGTCCTGCGCTTTTTAAGTGAGGTGCAATGCGTTGACGGAACATACCTAATATACGTCCGATGTCTTTATTTGCCGTTCCCATCGAATCAACAATCAAGCGTAGATCGGTCAGTGCATCTTGTGACAGACGTTTAATTGTACTGTGATTGGGCTCTGTTTGATCCAGTTCATTGAGAATGGTTGCAAGATGCAAGCCAACGCCATCATGGATATCACGGATTAACGATTCACGCTCATTATCGGTTTTTTTAGCATAATGTTGATTAATGATTTTGTGTTGTTCTTGTATACGGTTTTCAAGGCTTTTATTCAAGGTATTCAGTTCAGTATTAAGATCAACAAGACTATGATTGGCTAATTCAAGTTCTTCATGGATTAAGACAAAACGACGAATTAATAACCAACAAAAAGCCAGTAGAATGGCAATGGAGGCATAGCCAATATACAAGCCATTGCTCCAAGGCAATAAGCCAAGAATAACGCCTAAGTCATGGGTGGCAAAGATAATGGAGAGAATAATAGCGCCTGTATAAGCAATATGCGTGGCGAGTTCAATACGACGTACCCGATGAATTTTATAAATGGAATAAAACAAAATATAAGTAATAATCAGATAGCCAAAGGATAAAAAGGCTTTGCCTGCAAGGTAGCGGTAATCATCGTAAAGTAGCATTAGTGTGGAAAATATCACGCCAATAAGGAAGACAGCTGTTTCATAACGTGGGTATTTTTCACCAAAAAAACGATGGATAAAATACATGGTATTGATGGAGAGAAAGCCTGTACTTGAATAAAATAACCAGTCTTGAAGGGCAGGGGAGATGAGTATATGGGGGGTGATATAGCTATAGGTACTCACTGCCCATAAAAAAGTACCCAATGAAAAAAACGCATATTCAACATAGCCTGGGCTTTGTAACCAGAGAATAAAAATATTAACGCCAAAGGCAATTTGCAGTGCCAGAATAATAGTTAATAAATCAACTTTTAAAAAATGGCTGTGCTGAAAGGATTTCTCCGTCATTTCTTTGGGGAGCAAATAAACCTTCCCTAAAAAGCCTTGGTGTGCGTAGGTGGTTTCAAGGTAGATATCCACACGTACTTCGGATGTATTTTGTAACACGTTGTCAGGGAAAGTGAAACGCAGCGGACGGTTGTTGTTCTTTGAGGTGTTATTAAAAGTGCCATTCCAACCGACCAAGGTATCATTGATTAACACTGCGATACTCATATTGGCTTTAGGAATAACGATTGACCATAGCGTGCTTTGTAACTGCAAAGGTTCGTCAGGCAGCATAATTTCTGATGAAATGGTCATTGAATACCAGCCATAATGAACTGCTTTTTTATTATCCTTCCATTCATGCGGTAGATTAACCGTGTTTACTTTTTCCGTGTTGGTTTGAGCTTTTTTACAGGCTTTGAGGTGTTTTTGTAATTCAGCCCCTTCGCCATCGTCTCTGTTGAGTAACTGGTAATCCATATTAGGACACGCTTTGTCTAAGGGATAGAAAATAGCCGACTGAAATTGCGGTGGCAGATCATTTTCAGGAGTGAATTCATATAAAAATAAATAGCCATAACCAACAATTAGTAAGCAAGCCGCGCCCATAAGTAGGATGATTTGTATTAATGCTTTTGCTTGATGTTTTAGTGGCATTGCTTATCCTCTTGATTCAAGAAGGCCATTTAGAATAAGGTTATACTCAATGGGGAGTTGTGATAAGTAGCTCGTAATTTGCTTATCATCATTATGAAAATGTTGTCGCATGGCAATAAAAATTTCTTTAATCGCAAAGCCGCTTTGGTGGAGTGTTTTGACACTATGCGAGCCTGTTATTTGGAAGGTTATTTCAAGTAATTCGACAATTTGAGCAGCCGATTTATTAGCTTGTTTCATTGCAAGTGTCATTTGTAAAGCTGACTTTTGTAAAATATCACCGCCTGTTTGATAGGAGTAATATTCAGAGGATGCCTCACTGCGTGAAGTGACTTCCAGTTTTTGGTAAATGTGTTTTACATGGGAGGCAACGGTGTGTGGTGATATTTCGAGTGCCTGTCCTATTTCTTTGTTGCTGTAACCCCGTGCAACATATTGTAAAACGTCTTTTTCACGAGCGGTTAGGTTATGTAAGGCTAAAGCATGATCATTGTTCTCGTAAGACAAGTTTTTCTGAAAAAAATCAAGTATATATCCTGCTATAGCTGGACTGATCGGTGAGCCACCACAGGCAAGTTGTTTGATGGCATCAATAATGTGCATTTCATCGTTATCTTTTAATAAATACCCTTTTGCGCCTGCTTTAATCGCCTCAATCACACTATTTTCGTCACCAAGGCGTGAAATGACCATGATTTTAGTATGTTGGTGAGATTGGCTTATTTCATTAATAAAATCAGTGCCATATCCATCAGGAAGTCCTAGGTCAATGAGGAATATATCAATATGGGAATGCGCAGGATGCATTAACCATTGCCTGCTTTCCTTGAGTGACCCCGCACTGTGAGCAAGCACAAGATGATCGTCATTATTAATAATATGACAGAGACGCAAACGTGTTGGTTTATCGTCTTCTAAAATAAAAACCGTTAAGGTTTCTTTAGGCCATTCGCTGTTCATGGTATTGATTTTGTAAGCTCCTTTAGACCTTTTTTACTGTGTCTTTGTTGTTTTTTACACCCGTTTCAAATGAGTATCCCTTGTTTAGCAGCGGTTTTATATCCCCTAAATGAGGTATAAGGCTCATCCCTTATTATAGGTAGTTATGATTAATTTGCTGCTTTTTTGTCATTAGCCTGATGGATTTACACGGGTTATTAAAGGCGTGTATTATGCAATTCTAGGGCTATAGGATATGCAAATAATTATTTTCACAGTAATCATTCAGCCAGCCATATGGATTATTTTTAAATTCAACAGAACTCGCTACGCTCAAACATGCTGTTGATTAAAAAATAACACACATGACTGGCTTCTTAACTTGTGTAAC
>VSKX01099239.1_pt1 | contig 10793 bp, 8 predicted proteins | sample 4799481 | NCBI WGS metagenome assembly VSKX01 (sample SAMN12179537, study PRJNA552185) | sponge metagenome | biome: deep-sea hydrothermal plumes; feature: spots directly above weak diffusing fluid; material: sea water; isolation source: sponge from the Swan site of a hydrothermal vent ...
ACCTTTTGTTAATGGTGCCTTGTGCGCAAACGAAGTTTTCGTGTTTTTTAATTTTGCGAATGCCAAAAAATATCGCGAAAATTGCGACCTTCGAAAGAAACCTGTTATACGGAATGTCACTTAGAGCAAAGTTGTCTGCTTTGTTATAGCCGTTCGTTCGTTCGTGTGTGTTTATGTGATAATTTATCATCTAATGAACCACAGATTTTTAAAGTAGGAAAGGTCGCCTATGTTTTCGTGCAATGCTTATTTGGCGTTTCAGCAAATTTGGTAAAGTACGCCAGATTAAAGTAATACCACAGCTAGGGTGTGCATACGTAAAATGGAGAAGGTGGCATCGATCGCCAAGATTACAATCTGCCAAATGCAATTTTGAAGCTATTCAATACTCGCCAATATTTTCCACTTGACTCTACATGTACAACGTTCTATCATCGTCTGTCACTAATTGTATTGTGTGGTGAGTGTATCCATGCCTGCAGGGACCCAGAGCCTGGAGAGCGCATCTTTACACTACTTGTTGGGCGAGCTAAAAACAGTACGTCATTTTACGAAGCAGATACGGGACAAACAGGGTCCCTCCCCGGCACCCCTCCCAGAGAGGGGGGAAGCTCTGGGTGCCATGGTAAAGTGGCTCGAGGAACAAGGTGTTGTCAATGACATGGTGAGTAAGAACACACTCAGGTGCTCTGAGTTTAGTTTGTCACCATTTGTAGCATTCTATTTAAACACACACACACACACACACACACACACGCACACACATGCACACATACACACACACACACCCCTAAAAGTGGCACTAGTGTAAAAGTGACACTGGTGTAAGCAGATTACCTGATATTTGAGGAGTATTATGTACTGGATTGATACTAATAGTAAATCTCGGCTGCGTCCATTATTGAGTGTCTGCCGCCATTGAGAGAGTCCATTACAATTTTCCCTAGCAAACTCAGTTGTTGTATAATTATGGTTATCCCCTCCCTTGCAGGTAGAGATTGCTGTTTTCCCTCATATAGGCTATGGATTGAAGGCCAAAAGAGAAATCAAGGTGAGAGTAATGTTGCTGATGTCATTGTTGCTATAGGACAGTTGTTTCTTGCAGCAAGAAGAGAAGGTAATGTCTGTTCATTGCAACGTGATGATGACCATTAACACGGCCAAAGACGGGCAGTTAGGTAAGTGTGAAGGACTCCTCTATTATTGTGATTGACTGTACATGCAATTAGGTACAGTTAGCAATACGTGTTATACACTGGGCATGTAACATTTACTCCCAAAGTCCTCAATGGCAAAATTTTTGTCCCCCCCCCCCTCCCGGGTGTCTAACTAGCATGACAATAGTGGTGACAGTCTCTCCTGCCCCTATCCAGGCACTCTAGTATCCAAGGATCGAATGCTACAACTGATGCCCAACCTTACATTGGCATTACATCTTCTCAACGAGCGTTATAATCGCAGCTCACGTTGGAAGCCATATATAGGTGATCACATGACTATCACATGACATTACCATACTGTCTGTACCTTTTCTTACAGACTCCCTCCCACACGAGTACACTACTCCATTCTATTATAGTGAAGACGACCTGAATGAACTACAAACCTCACCGTGTCTTGGTACGAGTTGCCATAGTGATTTTATTTGTAGTTAGTTGATATGTCGTATTGTTTGTTATTACAGTCAAAGCGATTGTGCAGATAAGAAACGTTTCCAAGCTGTACACTCACCTGCATCGTCTTATCAGAGTGAGGGATCGACATAATTTATGTATAGCTACTTTATTTTAGTATCCAAATTTAGTATCCAAATTTGAAACTTACATGCTTTTTGAAATACCTTTTCCAATGGTAAATCACAGTAAATCAGTTTTGTAAACGTGGCTGTAATCTTTGAGCCTATAACTTTTGTTTTGGTTACCCTGTTTAAAAACTAAGAAGGTCTTTCTAATGATGTGTTTATACAAATTAAACTAATTATACAGTAGATCTAAGTTTTGTGATGAGACAAAATCTGACAAAACCAAAGGCCTTGTGATTTTTATCAAAATGAGCCATTTTGGTAGCTACTGTTGAGAGCCTATAACTTGTGTTTCCCCATTTCAAACTTGCACTCAGTAGCTCCTGAAAAGCCATTTCAAATAGTATGCTTGGTTAATAGTTTCGTGGTAAGTCAAAAAATGGGATGCTAAACCCTGGTTTCTGAAGACTACTTTCTGAAGATGAGTTTGAACGTATGTGCAGCTTTGTCAAAATTGAGCTCTTTCCGTGTTTTGAATTTCTTGCTAGAGTCATCATAGGTATCATACTCAGGTACTGACAAATTATTTTTCCTCGCCCAGAAGGAATGTGACCCCTCCCTTCCGCTGTACGAAGCTGGGTTCCACCTGGCAGATTTTCTGTGGGCCGTCTCTACAGTGATGTCACGACAGAATGAGATACCGGCGAAAGTGGATGGTTCTGGCAACGTGCTCTCACTGATTCCCCTCTGGGACCTCTGCAATCACACTGAAGGCCACATGACAACATTCTACAACCTGGAACAGCAGACATGTGACTGCTATGCGTTAGAGGACACACCTGCTGGGGAGGAGTTTCGTATATTCTACGGCTCTAGGCCTAATCATGATCTCTTAATCCATCAGGGTTTTGTGTACATGGAGAACAAGTCAGACACACTGCAAATTAAATTAGGTAAAAAAGTAAAAAAAAATACTTCTACTACAGGCTAGATCGATCTATCTACCTCTCCCAATTAACAACAAGGTCCTACCACCCTTTTGTGTACATAATTATGGTTGGTAAATTTTGAGAGGGTTAAACATTTTATGGGTTGTCAAACAACAAGAAAAATATAAGAACATGGAAAATGTTGAACCTTCGAAGTTTACCAATGATACGGTATATGCTCCATGTTATAGCGAAGCTTGTTTGCTGTCAGTGTCTAGCCTAGAAATAACGTTAGTAATGGCCTTTGACCTTTTGTGCAGGTCTGAGTGCTGATGACCCACACCGTGACAGCAGGAAACAGTTGCTTCAGAGTTTAGGCATACCGATGTGAGTTGTTCTAGCTACCGTTCAATTTTCAATAATATACATGTAAATCCCCAACATACGTACATACGTGTAATTCTGTGAAATGATTAATGGCACTAATTATACAAACTAAGAGTTATCGTCTTGTCTTGTAGCGTTCTCCTCTGTGCTTGATTGAGGTGTGAGTCCAGTTGAGCTGGCCACCATGACGCCTTCGTGTGCACTGGCTGTCTGCGTAGGCCCATCAAATATTGCTCTCTTGATGATCGAGAATTGTATATTCTTAGCGTGGAGTCCCAAGTGCTCTATAGCCACTCGCTGAATGCAGGGCCAGTCACATGCCAGATATTGATCATAATGATAGTCCACTCTGAAGATGGCTCGATTATTTACGAACATTATCCTGTCTCGCACATACGTGTTAATTATTGAGCTTATTTCCTCAAAGGTTGCCTCTACTTTCTCGTTGCATTTCTCTCGCTTTAGGAAGGGCTTCAAATATGCTTCAGTTTTGTACCATTCGATTTTATCGCGACAAACAGTAAAAATCTCTTCTATACTTAGTTCTTCTAACTCTTCTCTTGTCATGTTAGTAATTGGTTTTGTCGTGAAATGCTTTTTGATACAATCTGGGTCGTTGTTTTCACTGTGAAACTCGGTTAAGAACTTGTAAATACCATTGCCAACATTTGCTTGAAAGCTATATGTTTTTTCTTCTAAGTCTGCCCTGGTTTCGCCATGTTTAAGAAAAGTTGAATCAATTATATGCATAATATGATCTTCTTTTGCACATGCATACATAGAGGTGTCTTGATAAGAGCCTGAATAAACAGAGCCTTGTGTTATAACATTCTGTGCATGGTCACTATCTAACAAACTCACCTTTGATGTGGTCAGCCATCTTTTTTTATTGTTTAGCTAGTTATCTAATTTATTTATCTTTCCGTGTAATTAGATATATTAGTAACGGTGCAGCGCATGCGCAATGCATGCATGCCGACAATTGTAATTGTAATTGTGTTTATATTCATTGAATTCCAACCCTGTCTGAGATCACGGGTATAATATTCACGGCCAAATAAACACAAATGTTGTAATATGAGCTCTAACGACATGGAGAAAGCCAAAGAATCAAATCTTGATCCATTTGAACTACAATATCAAGACTTTTGTGATACAGAAAGTTTGACAAGCAATTACGATGATCTACGTTTTTCCCTGTCAACCCCAATCCAAGAATCAAATGGTAACAATATCTGTAGTACCTGTAGTACTTCTCATGAAGAGCTGGTCATTGGGGTTAAGATTCACTGGTTAGCTGGTTTGTTCAAGATGAACGAATTTGTTTCTTCTGTTCAAGACCCTCATTGTACTGAAAAGTTTGAGAAATATACCGAAGGCTTAAAAGAATATCTCCAAAAACGAGTGATAAAGATCCGAAACAACAAGTGTGGTCAGTATACTGTGAGGACAGATTGTGCCTGGGGATTGGAGAAGACAGACATTCAAGATGCTTGTGCTGTAATAGTGCACTTGCTTGCCTTGGATGCTGAGGGAATGAAGGTGTCTGGAGAACTGACCAGATCAACTCTAAAGATTCACCTTCTGAACATTTGATACTTTTAATTTGTTTATATTTTTTTTATTGTCAAACCTGTCCAGAGGAGGTAACACAGGTAACATTAGGTCATTGTTGTACACTAGCTGGGCCTTGATTGTATTCTTGCACATAATCTCAGTACAGGCATAATCACACGAGTTAGCTTGCAAGCAGAAGCACTCATGTGCTGGTATATGTCACGCAATACTATTGTGTGTATATATATACCAGTACATGCATGAGTATACTTCTGCTTCAAGCTAACTTGTGTCATGGATGTATTGCATACTGATAATGTGCCAAGAATACAATCAATGCCCAGCTAGTGTACCGTAATGACCTAATGTGACCTTTCTTACCTCCTCTATCAACTGCCGACAATGTGTTCATTTTTACCACTACCTTTTTTTTTTACGATTCATGTGTTATTTTTTTGCATTAAAAAGTGTAGCTATTTAAAAGTTAGTATTTTACCCACACATCAAGCACCATTATAATTATATATATACAACCCCTCTGCAGTATCAAAATTAATACTAGATTAGTGTTTAACCCACACTAATAACCCTCAGTGGGTTGCTATGTTTTACTACAGTGCTAGGCTTACAACCCCACCTCACACGTACATGCACACACACACACTCAGAGGAGGGGAGTTCAGTGTGTACTCTCTGGATTGTCCCTTCTCCCAGTCTCTGGTGGGCTACACAAGGATATTCACTGCCAACGAAGAAGAACTAAAGGGCCTTCTGTCATTAGGGGACGAGGGACAGCTGGCAGAGACACTGTATAGCGACTGCTGGAGCGGAGATGATCGAGTAATGAACTTCCTACGAACACGGTAAAAATCTTATAATCTACAAGGTTTGTAAGCTTTTAGTAGAGTATAGCTATAGCTTCTTGAATTCGTGTATTCTGTGCGAATACACAGGGCTCTGTGTTTATAAATAAATGTTATATACAGGACAATACACAGGGCTCTGTGTTTATAAATAAATGTTATATACAGGACAATACACAGGGCTCTGTGTTTATAAATAAATGTTATATATACAGGACAGTACACACATGTACTGGCATGGACCATTTCATGTAGCTACTAGTGCATTTCACCCTCCCATACACACACACACACCATGCACAGGTGTCAAATCCTATTACGTAGCTACCGCACCAGTCTAGAGGAGGACACAAAACTTCTTGACAGTTCACAGTCCTCCACACCATATGCACGACTGGCCATTCAAATGAGAGTTTGTGAGAAGAGAATACTAACAAACGCCATTGCATATGCTCAAACCATCAGCGAAGAGTTGGACACCATTCGTACAATGCATAAGAGTGGAGAAGTTAGTCAGGAGGCATTAAGGAAAGGCCGTGTGCTCGCAGCGCCTGTAAGCAGGGCAGGACATGCATCTCCGAGGAGGGAGAATCAACAAACTGAAAATGGATCCACAAAGCCCCCTCTCCTTGATACTGGAGAAGAGGAGAGGGTAGTCGAGGAAGAGACTGGTAATGAGGACACCTTGAGAGTAAATAGTGAACAAGTCGACGATGAGTTGACCAAACCCCCTTTGCTCGGTACTGGGGAGGAGGAGAGGGTTTCGCCCACTCCACTAGAAGAGAGTGATAATGAGGACACACTGAGAGTTGATGAATCTAGTGAAAGTGAGCTGTAACTCTAGATTGATTCATGCAGGTGCTGTGTGTCGTGACTGTTGATTACCCTGTTTAGTGTTGCAATTTTTTCTTCTTTTTCATCCATAAACTTTCATGTAAAGCACATTTGACCAAAGTTTAATATGAAGACCAGTCAATATTATTCCTATATACACACAGTGAGTTTTACTAGTGTGTTCTAGCTCTCCAGACGAGTGCTATGCTCAATGGTACAGTCCACAGCACTCCAGGGCAGAAGATGACAGCGACCAATCCGTACACGGATATCGACAAGGCTGATGATGCCTGGAGCAGTAACAGGAGGATCATGATCACATGACAGCCACACCTGCCACATAAACTGCTGGTAGGGCGAGAATCTCGTGACTTGAGGTAGTTGAGATAGAAAATGAAGGGTATATGAAATAGTATCAACTGCAAACAGGAAGAGAGAACAACTATTAATTGTACGTACAAGGTGTGGGAGGAAACAGTTTACTGACTTCTCATGTATTCGCATTGTTACGTGACTGCAACAGCTGCAGTGATAGTGACACTACCAGAGCACCAGATTTGCATAGTTAACTATATCCCTGCTTCAGAGCAGGGTTAGGGTTAGGGTTGGGTTAGTAGTCAGCCTGCTTGAAGTAGCTATAATTATAGTCAAGGGTTTGGCTGGAAATAACCAGTGTTGACTTGACCACTGTCTATGCGAACCGCATGACCAGAGCTACCTGCACCCCACCTGAATAGAGCCATGGAGGTAGGACATAGAGCCAGGCAGGAAGTGACCACTCACGTACACACCATGCACACCAATCAGTCCATACACTCCCGTAAGCACCTCTGCAACACACCAAGGCCCTAGTACAGAGAAGGGGGGGAGGGGGATCATAGTACAACAGAGTCAAAATATCAAAATATATGTACACTTACCAATACCGAAGTAGATTATAAAGCCAAGTACTGTAAAGAAAGACAGCTTGTCCCTCACAAGGGGGTAGAGATAAGAGGAGGGGCCTGTGTGTGTGTACATGCACGTGTGTGAGTGAGTGAGTGAGTGAGGGTGCGTAGGTCGGTGGATAGGTAGATTATGAATAAGACTGACCGTGATGGTACCATGATAGTAGTAGAGAAACCAACACCATCATCCACTGAAACAAGAAACCCATCCTCATCTGTGGGAAAGATGAACAAAATAGCCACACTCAACACTACACGGAAACATCAATACACTGCATGTGATGTTGGCTTGCTCATACCACTGCTGGATAGGGAGAGGACACTAAGGTCAATGATTTGAGTTGAGCCCAGGCAGTATACAAAAAGTGGTTTAAAATGCAGCTAATTTTTGACTGGTAGGTAGTCACATATTAAGGTAATAGTTGTTTACAAGACCATTTGCAAGAAATAGAAAAATGTGTGAAAGTATGGCCAAGTTATAGCAAAAGAATAGGGCTCAACTCAAATCAATTTTGACCTTAATACTTAGCGGGGCTAAGTTGTATAAAAACGTATATTATTGTATAATTATATACACTACACGATTTTATACAACTTAGTATACAATAATATTATACGTTTTATACAACTTAGCCCCACCCTAACCCAACCCCTAAATTATGTCCACTGTTCTCATACCAGTGCTCTGAGGTCTGGCAGGAGTAAGAGCTGAGGGAACAGTTGTAGAGGAGGTTGGGTCCCATCCATAGAGAACCTCTGCTCTACTACAGCCTCTCGACCACTAGCATCCTACATATCAAAACAAGAGACCCCATTATGGAATCCTAAAACATTAACTATAATTATCGCTAATACCGTATAACGGGAAATTTTCGTTGGGTGAAATTTTTTCAGCCCTTGAAGCTTATTTTCGTTATCAGGCCTTGAAAGCGTATTTTCGAGGTCTATTTTCGTTGCATGCCCTGAGCACGGCTACTATTCGAATGTACAGATTATCGCGGGTTGATTTTCCGTTTTGGGGCTCTCCGTAACGAAAACAACGAATAAAACCCCACAAAAATTTCCTGCTAGACGGTAACCACATTTGATGCGTTTGTTTGAGTAAGCGAAGGTTATTAGCTATAGCAAGACCAGTACATGATACTGAAAGTGAATGCAGCAAGATACTCTACTATAGTACATAGATGTAAGCTCACTTTAACCGTGACAACAATCTTGTGAAGGCCAGTGCTGTATTTCTCTGGTGACCATGGTAATGAGTACAGTGGCCCCACCCCCTGTCTACTGGGGATGCCTAGAAGCTGACCATCCAGTGTGACCGTGACCTTCGTTACTTGACTGGTAGAGAAGACCAGGAGACGGATGTGTGTGGAGTGGATCATTCGACCTAGTGGTTCACGAGAAGGGAGAGAGAACTGAGCATCCTTGGGGTTGGTGATTAGTACCAAAGGCCATTTGTTGAGGGTAGTGTCCGTGAAAGAAAATATGTCGTGATCAAACGCCATTAGTCGATAGCTAGAGGGAGAGGGTCACAATGCACGCACAGATATAGTCAAACCACTTTCAAAGGACCCTCCGACCAAAGGACATTGTATTAAACACCTCTCTACAAGAAATACAGTGTCCTTCATCTTCGAGTTTGAAAGTGACATAAATTCATGTCAAAATTGTCAGGCCCGAAATTGAAACTGTACCAGACCTAAACGCACACATAATCACGAAGCCTGGGGTAAAGAACAAAAGCTTCTCACGGGCCCATATATAACTCACGCTCTATTCCCGGTAAAGTCGATGAGCTCCATCTCCAGATGTCCGCTGGGGTGTATACCGTATATCTTGTATATCGTGCCCCAGGCATCGTGCAGATGGCCAGATATGTGAGCCACAGAGGAGGCCATGAGCTTCCGCAGGTCGCTATGATGATGAGTGGTGATGAAGGCGGAGGGGTAGTGACTGAACCACACGGTGGCATTGGAATGCTTCTCTGCCAGAGCAGAGAGCTTACTCAGACCCAACAGATCCTCCTGAGTCAAACATACATTAGTTTGAACCAGTGTATGTGTTATTGCTAATTTAAGGGGTAACCCGGTTTTGAGATAATCGTTCGAGCTAGGCGTTATTACTTGTTGAGGGGGTTTGTGTTACCGTATAGCGGATTCCTTACGAAGACCCCCAAATGGAAAATCAAAATCTGTACATTCGAATAGTAGCCACGGATAGTAGGCTACTATGATGACACGCTCCGGCTCAGAGCATAACAAAAATAAGACCACGAAAATACGTTTTTAAGGCCTGATAACGAAAATTTCCCGCTATACGGTATTGCGTGTTCTTGCTAATTAAGGGGGGGGGGGGTATACCTTCACCAAGTGTGTGCATTTGACAAAAGACAATCCTAGATTTATCAATACACATTGTATGCATGTGTAGAAAGTACAATTTGATGTAGTCCCAGCACATATGGTCAGTAGGTAGTTAAACAATGGCTATAGCTTACATCATGGAGTATTCCGAAGAAGTTGTACGGTCGTCTGGGGCCGGGGTCAGGACAGGCGTCCATGGCAACAAAGCTGTATGCCCCGAAGCTGGTGTTGTGTGTATAGAGGTAAGACTTTGAGCCATGGGTGCGCGCAGTCACTGAATAGTCTCTATATGTGGGGGCAATAAACAAGGACTCTGTAATATAATAGTGCGCAAACAGTCTGTGATACGACTAAAACAGAGCATGGATAATAGGATGGAAAACTCGTGTCACGATCCGTGTTTCGCTGGGCGGGGTTAAAGTTAGTGCTGTAGTGTTAAACATCTAAAGTCTATTCGCATTCACCTGGTCCCTGGAAGTAAAAATGCACCATATATTATTCATTGATAATCTTTTGACTACAAATTTGTTGAAGCGATAGTTAAAGCAACGTTTAATTAGAAACAGAATACTAGAAATATTAAAATTCATCACAGTATGACCAGGAGCACATGAAAGAATACAGTGCAACAACTGAGGACCAGGTGAACACACTTTAGAAACATCGATTCTTTATCATCTATGTGTCAGGGTTACTTTCAGTCTTTTAACTTTGGAGACAACCTCACACAAAATTTTTACCAGAAACGGAATTTGTAATTTTTAGACATACAGCTTTACCATTCACGCTCTGGCTCGCTTTACACCGAACAAACATGAGTCAGGTGTACCAACATGCTAGCTACTACTACAACTTCTCTCCACTATCTACCTATTTCCTAATGCTTGTGTTACAAAGTTAGACAGCAATTGTCATTGCGATACTTTCAGCTTGCTAAAAAATTCCATCTTAATTCTGCTTTACCTCTGGGTATATCTCTGCCAAGTTATATTGTGAATGAATTAAGCTGTATTAGTTGGCAAAAACGGTCAGCAAATACTAAAAAAAATCTCAATTTCTCGCGTAATCTACGCGTTACAAGCGCAACCAGGATGTTGTCAGCATTTAACGTGGGTGAACATTGGTGGTTTCCAATCAATCTTCTTCTACTATCCATATTGTAGACAGAGTTC
>VSKX01085685.1_pt1 | contig 10790 bp, 5 predicted proteins | sample 4799481 | NCBI WGS metagenome assembly VSKX01 (sample SAMN12179537, study PRJNA552185) | sponge metagenome | biome: deep-sea hydrothermal plumes; feature: spots directly above weak diffusing fluid; material: sea water; isolation source: sponge from the Swan site of a hydrothermal vent ...
ACTGGAGGTGACAACAAGAAACATCAGAATGAGCTGGCCCAGCAGCGTGAACAACTTAGAAGGCTAGAACTAAAATATCTCTCTGAACAGCGAATACCGTATTTCCTTAATTAGAATGCGCACCCCGAATAGAACGCGCCCTTGAATACAACACGCAACTCAGAGGAGCTGAAATTAATAGAACGCGCGTGTTCTAATACCAGGTGCCCTTGAATAGAGGGAATCAAGGAAATACGGTACTCGCCCAGATGTATTAAAACAGCTCTGAAAACAATAATGGGTGTCGTCATGTAAGAATACAGGCCACGTGGAGACATTTGGTTTGTCGGATGTGGGTAGGCTCTCTGAAGCAAGCTATATTACTGCTACAATCATTCCAATAAATGTTCAATAACTCAGAATCTGAGGCTAGATGTTTGCTTTGCATAACTGGTCTGCTAGATATGACTAGAAGCTAGCTGGCTAGGACTAGAGCTGGCTAGGACTTGAAGTGTCGATAATGCTATGTTGATAATGCTGCTCATTCTGACAATATCCATATAATTATGATGTACAGTGTAGAAACACACTGTTATTAGGCCCAATGCACTAACGAGGGTTGGTGTTAGATAGAGGCTGCTTGTTACAGTGACACCAGGAGGTTGAGTTGGTACAAATGATGGCAGGTGAAGCTGCTGTCCTTTGCTAATCAGGTCGCTAATGGGGGTTCTGTAATACGATAAATTTCGAGGCTAATAGCTAGACCATTGCTGACCTTGATTCTTTGTATCCTGCTATCAATGTGTCCGAACTCCTCCTGATTTTTATTCCATCGAATGGATAAGCACAGATATTCATAAGTATAGGGGTGGGGTCAACATTGTTGGACACACCACTAGAAAGTCTTTATCTCTGCTCCTGAACTTATCCATTCGGTGAAAAAAGAATTGGTTGGAATTTGAGCACACAAAGACAATAGTCCGTGAAAAAAGTTAGGCTTTTGTAGTTTACCTGAAACAACCGAACCCATAACCTGATTAGTAAAGATCAACAGCTTCATCTGGGTTGACGGCTATAGCATTCACAGTGTAGAAGATTGGAAAAGGAAAATGTAAGCGCATTAAAAATGTGTAATCGGGTTCGTGCACTCCGCATTGAAATTTTTATTGTTGATTGCCTGCAGCTGGACAAGCCGGTCAAAAGAGATATATCTATTGTCTGATGTGGATGTTATTTCCTTGTGAATAATATTGTGCTAAATACTGTATTACATGTACGTAAAACCGCTGTCTACAAAGGATCTAGCCTTTGCCCCCAAGCGATCCACTGTAGCGAGTTTCCACTGTCAGTACGCTAATTGTAAACAACCATCATACATATAAACTAACGAGAGACACCCAGAGCCACGTACCTGTCTTGATACTTTGCTGGAGAGCAGGTAGAGCTACTTGTTCAAATGAATCCATAATCGAACCCAATACGAGAACCACGGCCATTCCTGCCACTTCCTCTCACCTCCTCTGTGAAGCAGCCACATAAACAAAGATTGGATCCTTCTTCCTACTGCAGTTTCTTACACACTGCTCTCACTAATGTGGTCTTACCAATCCCTGCAGTGTGCATTTAAATGGAGTATACACATAACGTATTAGATACAGATTAAGTGCCATTACATGTACAACGTACCAGGAGGTCCTGTATAAGCACTCTGAATTCTACACGTACAGTGAGCTGACACTCACTGCATGCTGCATCCGATATCCTGCTGCTGAGAAAGAAGGCATTTTTTTTCTCTTTTCAGAAAGATGTCGGTAAAGATCGTCGAGAAACAACCATAGATTCGATTCTATTCAAACCGAACACAAGAACAGGAATGGTGTTTAATGCTGTTATCCCTGCTCGGTTCCTCTCCTTAACAGCGAATTTGGTGATCAACGTAATGCTCTTCTGGTCCAGGGTGAGTTTGTGAGATTACTTGTGCTATAGTGTCCAGTCTGTGTGCATGGTTTCCATTACACCCCTTTCTATTATTGTAATTGTGGCACGGTGTGAGCCAAGTGCTGCATTTTTATGTTGCTATACGATAATGGATACTGCGCTGTGCACCACTCTTGAGACAGTGTGTTGCTTGATGCCTCCAGGAGTCGTATGTGCTGGCTGCTCTACCACAGGGGGCGGAGCTGGACTCGGTGCAGTATGCAGACAAAGACATACAGTATATTTCGTAATCAGTAGTGCCTCTGTTCAAATCTTAAAATTAATATAAACTAACTCTACCTGCACTATGAGTACCATAAATACAGGTTTCTGGCAGCCCTCTGTCTCTCCCTTATATTTACCGTGGCTGAACTCGCTGGATTCCTGTCTGGACTGTCCATGTTCAGTACTCTATCCAACATATTCTGTATCCTAACATACGTACAGTAGCACAGATATGTGTAAGACTGATGCAGTATGAAGTAAATAACGGTTAGACTCCTTAAGTGTTGTGTTCCAGCCATCACAGCGCATGTAGCTGCATCAATTACAGTTGCTCTGTTTACAGTTAAAATGTGGAGCAGCGATAGTTACTGGTACATCCTAGGGTTTTGCAGGTGAGAATATGACCACAGACACATGCAGTTGATAAATATGCTAGCTATATTTTACGTACAGTGTGCCTCCCTTGTTGCTGGAGATTGCAGTCGTGATAATCACTTTCAAGTTCAAAATATTCCTCTGAAACCTTTTATATTAATTAACAGATTTTATATGCCAATCAGACAATTTATCTTTCAATTGACATTATCTGCAGCACATTATTATTATTGATCGTGTATCGAATAAACATGAACAAAAGCTATGAATACAGTACTGACAATAGCTAGAGTATAAGAGTCATAAGAGGGGGGGGGGGTGAGCACAATTACAAACATATTTACAGCATTTGAAGCACTTTCCTTGTATGTTTATAGCAGTATATTAGTTTCATTTCCTCTCCACCACACACCTGGGTCTCCCCTTACTCCACCTGTCTCCTCCTAGACACCGTCGACTGCTTCTTCCCACCAGAGTATAACCGTTGTTACATTCATATGTCACTGTGGCATTGATACTGAACGACCCAGATGGAGTGGGTGTGGTTAATGACGCATGATCAACGGAGGGAGCAGAGGAACAGGTAGCATTGAACAAACTCACTGTAAGGGATGGATGTACATGTAATCACTATAAAAACACTGATTTAACAGTGCTCCTCTTTATTGTACACAGATGTACGTACCTACACAAAGTGGACTACATAATTATATACATATCAGGTGGAAGTGGTAGACTAGCCTAGCACTCACAACAAGTTGGCAGGGTTCCAGTCCAGGTGCCGTCACGGAGGCAAATCCTGTCATTACCACCAATCAGGGTGTAACCCCTGTCACACTGGTAGTGGACACAGCTACCAGGTACAGTTCCCATTGTAGTCAGTTTCCCGTGACTCAGTGGTCGTGGAGTTAGACAGAGTCGATCTACAAGTCATAAATACAGTATCTCTCTACAGTGTGATTGATACAAGTACACTCTGTACTATTATAGGGTATGGGATTGTTAACTGACCATGGATGTACACAGTTAGAATCTTGCTGACCAGAAGAGAGATGTTACTGGGTGACCGTATCTCACAGAGGTACACTCCGGCCATGGAATGACCACCAGCAGTGTTACTAGGCTGAATGGCCAGCTGAGTGCTGCGAGATTGACTGCCGTATGCCCTGAGAGCATTTAAGGCAAAGAGGATTTTAGTAGAGCCACTTCTAGAAAACTAATACTTGTTATGTCAATTATACCTTTATGCTGTCACAATTAAACTGTACCCATTCATGACAACAGTGCTGCATGCATGCTCTATTTACCTAGTCCTGGTATTTCTTCTGTTCAAAGGTGGTCCGTCAATCTTTTTGATGGGCATTGCTATTCCAACCCCCTCGGTGCTAATTTGACAGGCTAAGTAGATTGTGTTCGATGACAGGAAATGAGCAGAGTCAGCCGTGTCCCATACTCTTGTGTTGATTGGGTTACGATATATGAATCGACTGCGAGGTTGATCAACTGTTGGTGAGTGGACATGCACTCAAGTTTATATAGGAATCAAATAAAACTCACATCTCAAACAAAGAGGTGCTTGTCCACTCCATACTCTGTTACTACCACACCGTCTGCTTCCACTGCCATGGAGATAAAAACCATGACTACACATGAATATGGCTACATCTCCAACAATCAGTCCCTCATAGACGTTAGAATTCCTCTTAACTGTCCCAACACCCGGTCGAATGATGCTAGCAATTCGGCCGTTCCTTGGTGGGGCTGGAACCTCACACGCAACAGAGCACCCTATGGCTATGGGAAAAGAACAGGTCTATTTTTTTAAACCTAATAAAAGTATGCAATGCCCTTTTGCTGTATTGTAAACTCGGAAGCCAGGAAGTTATAATGTGGATGTCATACATGCAGTAGTGACTAGTCTGATGAATCAGCCGCCCTCGTTGGGAGAGAACGTCTGAGCACTCTTGCTACACAGTCATGTCACTGTGGAATGTTGATTGATGAATCCTTACATGCTAAAACCATAACTGTTTTAAAAGCGCATTTAATAGCTCTACAGAACTAATGCAAATTTGGTTCAATTGGTACATAAATGGATTGGAACATATCTAAGAAATTCTGATGATACCATTGTGTAGCTAAAAGAATGATCTAAAATATATCAAAAATTGTTTCCATGGAAACCCAAGGTGGTGGGTATGTGGTGGTTTATATACGAGCAAAATAGTGTCAATAAGAACAGCAATATCTTGGACAGCCATGTGTAGTGGATAACGTGTACTGGTCCCGTATTGTACTGTCTGCTTACGTACGTGAGAATATACTATACTCGCGTGGCTGTTGTTATGTTGTTTTTTATTGCCTCTGTTGGTCAGGTGACAGCAATCATGCAATCTGATTGGGGCGCCGGAATTCCAGTGTGTGTCAAAAAAGTGCAGCAAGAGTGCTCAGACGTTCTCTCCCAACGAGGGCGGATGATTCATCAGACTAGTCATACAGGAGCAGTAAGCCTAAGGTGTTGTTTACCTAGACAAGTTGGCAGCAGCTGGTCCCATTTCCCTTCTCCTCCACATGTTAGGTATTTGGCTCCGTTCACAGAGTGATGCAGCTCCACACTCACACAGCTCATGGCCAGCCTAGTCCCATAACTGTATTCACTGGCCAATCGACTGCCGTAATGGTAGTCCTCACCCTGGGCATAGCCCAACTGCACTCGCGATATCACCACACCAACAGGCAGGATGGGGGCAGAGCATGTGATAGCTGCAAGTATGTGTGATGTATTTAGTTACATACTTGTACAACAGTTAGTCACAGATTGTAAGCAATGAAAAGTTAGCATACAAAGATTAGTGATCCTGTTTTAAGAAAATGCTCCATACTGCATATACGTATGCCACCTATACATTTCCTAGATAGAGAGCTACATAAACTTTTGGCTTAGTGATGTAGCTATCTACGCAGTACTTCTACAAAGAGTACATTTACGTAGACAGTTTGTATGTAGCACTTGGCATACACTTACGCATGCAAGTGGGCACAGTTCCGTTCCATTGTCTACTCTTCTCACACGTCAACAGTCCCATTCCAATTCCACTATCAAACTTGTATCCTTCGTCACAGCAATATGCTACCATTGAGTGGAGATACCTCGTCGGTATTGATTCACAAAAATGGGAGTGGTTGTTCGGTGAAGGGGGAGGAGAGCAATGGTCAACGGGAATCTCTGTATAATACGGAATAAATAATATGCAAGCTCACTCACATGCAAGCTCACTCACCTTTGCACGTTGGGAATTCATCTGTCCATGTTCGGTTCACTGTACATATGGAAGGGTTTGTTCCGCTCAGCCTAAAGCCTGAATCACACGAGAAAGTGACGGTGGTTCCACAGTAGTACAGCTGTCCTAATGGTTCAATGGTACCATTTGCCAGCAAACCAGGTAGTGGACAGGTGGCCCCTGAGACAAGATTAATATAATCAATCAGGCAACCTTAACAAATCATATAAACTTGTCCACTTTACAGTCCTTGTGGTAGGAGAGTGGAAAAAAAATTACGGAAGGCTCATTTACCATTTCAACATGTCCTCCGATCAAAATAATATCATCACTATAACATTTGTCCATGCAGGTGCTTACATTGACATGTTGGTAGTGGCTTGTCCCACCGTCCCTCTGTAGTGCAGGTGAGAGTGCTCTCGTTTGTTCTCACACCCTCCATCATCCTCACTCTACAAGCAGCACACTCCACCTCTATCACACTACCAAACACATAGCTGCTGTTGCTCTCAGCAAAGTTGCTCCCAAGAATCTTGGGGGCTTGACAAGCTACAGCTGTAGGAACATTATTTACCAAATATAAAATATAAAACTGATTGCTACATATGGTGTACTCTATATACAGCCTAGAGTATACCTAACAAGTTACCACTAGTGTAAGCTCAAATTCTAATAATCATACTTGTGCAATGTGGTGTTGGTGAACTCCAGGTCCCATCGTTCAAGCATTTGGCTTCTGAGCGACCAATCAGATTGAAGCCAGGCCCACAAGAATAACGGACATATGCCCCACATTGCAGGGAAGTGAGCTGAACCGAGCCGTAGAATGGTGGGGTCAACTCAGAACAATATACAGCTGTAAGAAAATGGATAATTAATTATTTGATAGATCTGTGTACTACTGTACGTACAACGAAAATGTAGACATCTTTTGTACAGTAATTTTGTAGAATATATTATATTATTTTTCCCCTAAAAAGCGTACTTACGTGTACACATTGGTTTCGGTCCTCCCCACGTGCCGTCACTGCCACAAACCACCTCCACACTTCCATTGACCACACCCACCATCATGTGACAGTGTGAGCAGGTGTAGACGGCCTTAGAGCCGACAAGGGTAGAAGAGTGACTGACCAGCAGACTGCCAGCCGAGGGAGGGGGACCGCAGTCAGTGGCTGCACAGGGACAAACACTAACACACCAGGTACATATCCACCATTGGACACATACAAACACTGAGCTAGTAAAAATTCAGGCGACATGTAACATAATTTATCTATCTTGGAGACAATAGCAACCCCCATAGTTCTGATGCTGGCTATACTTAATAACAGCTTAGAACAAAATTTGATATCTACTTTCAGGCAGTTCCATGCACATGTAACTAACGTATGCAGCTGGGAAGGGCAGAGGACCAGGCTCCATCATCAGCACAAGTTAGCAGTCCGTTGCCGTGACTGAGAGAGTAGCCTTGGTCACAGGACACCCAGCAACTGGTCTGGTAGACTGAGTTGCTGCATGCGGGAGGATAAGTCTTGCCGTGTAGAGGGGTGACTAAGGATGGGCAGTGTACCGCTGGAAAAAAAGAGTACCAGTAACTGAGTGTAAACAGGAACAGACAACATGGTATGGAACAGAGAAATAGGTACAAAATTATAGAGCAAAACGAATGTCTAGAGTGAAAGAGCATTTGATTGTGGGTGTATACAAGTATGTCTGTGCTGCAAACGACATTGGACTGACTCTGTTACGTTGAAAGACCCATTGTTTCAACATAGACACACCACCTAATACGTACACACACGCAGCTTACAAAAGACTACACTGAGCAATTGAAACATAAGCTGCATGCATGTGTTGTCTTGAGTAAAATGTAGTGCGATTAGACTAATTGCGTGCATACACACACACACCTAACAAGCAGCAAAAACAATGATGTGTGACACATTCAAATGGTAGGAATATCAAATCCTTTGTGCATGAGTTTACGTACGGACACACTGAGGCAGCGTAGGCGGCTCCCAATGCCCACTGATAAGGTCACACTCAAGGAGGGCTGTCCCCTGCAACATGTAGCCTCGCTCACAGCACACTTTCACTTGGGAACCAGAAGAACCTTCTCCACGAGAGCAAATAAAACCATTCGGTGGTGGTTGGGGGAGCACTGGACAGGCAGCTGATATCAGAGCTGGTGGGGACAACAAAGGCTTATTTCTAGTAGCTTCAATTGTTTTGGGCTTACAAAAGCTATAATTAGTGGTATAATGAAGGGCACAAGCTTACAGAACTGTAACACGACTTGCTGACAGCTTATATTATACGTATATATAAAAGTGAGATCAATACATGTAAAAATGTTACTCTAACCTCTAAACATCAGTGGCTTCAAGATTGATGGGATACCAGTAATGCAGTAAGCCAAGTATGAAAGGTTGCGACTATACAATAGTTTTTAGGTATGCAAATTAATATGCTGCAGTCATAACAATCAGTATAATACGCATTACTGTATAATATACACACATACCCTCATTCTGCTGTACTGTGGTCTCTATCCAAGAAACATGCTCACATACACTACTGAAGAAACCAGGGGCAGAGAAGAGTGTACTGGTATCACCATTAGCTACCATGGATTTGTGACATCCCATCCCAAACGAGAGAAGTCCTACAAAAACAGAATGATGGCACAATTTTTGTGACATTACATGTGTCATAATTGAAATGAGTACATGCCAAGCTGGGACGTACATTCCAAATAATTATAGTCTAGGTATCTCCCTCTCACGCTACCATCCGGTAAGTCTGAAGTAACTACCACCCACCGACTAGATTCCAATTGCACTGTCTCTCCATGTTGTCTCTCTCTATATCCTCTGGGACCACCAGTGGGGTGCCCTGTTGCACTGCACAGTCTGATTGGAAGTCTGACTTCATTCTCTCCCACTCAGTCACTGATTCAGTAGAGCTATTTACTGACACACTAGCACACACTAGACCTTGGGAGAGATTAAGATCTGTGTGCATGCATATGTATGTGCACAAGTTTGCCATAATACTGTAGCTAGACTATAATTATAATACTTGCTCAAGATACTTTTTTCATTCCTCACCTCCACTAAATTGTATACACTCATCTCGTGACAGCAGCCTTAAGTCCACCTCTTGAAGCACACCTGCTGGGCTGGCAATACCGCCCCAACTGTTGACGACACAATTGCTGTCCACATCATTCTCATCACTGTTACTTGCAACTTTACGACTGTCTCTTGCTCGGCTGCTCGGCACTTGGTTATGAGTATCTTTATTTTGTAATGGAAATGCAGTGAAAGCAGATTCTGGTGTTGTAAACTTGTCATTAAGTTTTGAAGTTTGATGTTCACAGTTTGGTAGAGAAATGACACGACCGCGATCTCTTACATCGGAGCTCAATCTCAGTAGAGCCAGATCATTAAAAACAGACATATTCTGAGCTGACTGCTTTTGCATATCATTTTGAGCACTATTGATCACAAAATTGTTTTCACTAAGATAGATTCTCTGCACTGGAATTCTTTCCATGTTGATTCGACCAGCTGCTATCTCCTTGCGAACATCACTGCTATGCAGTCCAACATCAACTGTAGCTGAGACAGACTCTATGCCACCCTGACAGTCTTGAAAGCAACTAGCCACAGTGAGTACCCAGTTGTCACGAATCAATGCACCTTCACAAGTCTTAACCAACGGCAAAGAGTGGTTGTCACCCAAACTCTCACATGAGACCCACACCAAAACAAGCCATGGCCGTGAATCAGGGGTTGCTTCAAACATGGTCTTGCCATCTTTTAAGAAATTTTTACAAGAGCTTTGAATGTTTGACTCTTGTCCTCTGCACAGGCAAGAAAGACAGATGAAGATCAGGACAAAGATAGCAATTAAGCACTTCATGATACGCCTGATGTACATCTAACTGCAAGGGTTACTATATTTAGGTAGCTGCAAGCTGCTAAATTACTGTGCTACTAAATTACTGTGCTACTACTCCTAGTTAAGTAGTAGCTAGTGCTGGAGCCTAATAACAACTGTGTAGGTGGAAATGTACTTGGGGGACAATTGTGAAGTGCTAAGTGGTTGATGACTCATAAAAACAGTTGAGTCATGTGGTTGCCAAGGAGATCTAACGAGACCCAACAATGGAAGCCTAGTCAAAATAGAATTATAGAGAAAGGCCTCTGACTAAACAGCTGCCCACTACTTGTCTAGACCTCTTCCTCCCCTCCAGATCATATTTATCGTTCTCACAGAACGATAAATATGATCTCCATAATACACTCAGATTAGAATATTAAGGTTACGATGCAGTGTTTGCTCATGAATTATTATTCATCAGTTTTTATTTTATGACAAAGAGAAATATTGTTGCTATTCTTAAAGTACTGTTGCACTACTCATAAGTATTACTATTACAGTGCTTGAAATTATGGTATAATTTTTTTACCTTCCAGGTCTTGTGGTGGATCTGTGGTTGATCTGGGTTCTTGCATTTTCAGTGTTGTACAAAGTACCGTTCACATGAGTTCTAAGTAGTCTCGTTCCCAGACTCCCCTCCAGAGGAGGTTGCCACGCGTCATTCTACAACATCACTAAACAGGCATGAATGTCATTATAGAGTCAACACTTTTGTATGGCTTCACACATGTTCTATTATGCACCTATCACCCCACTACCCCCTCCCCGGGACAGGTGGGGGTGTATAGGGGGATTTGACAACCCCCCTTTCAAATGGACCCATATGGGGCCAGATTTTCTGGTCAAATACCCTTGTACCCCCGTAGGGACTAATCCTGCCCCATATAGGGGAACACTATTATTTGCGAAATATTAAAAACACTACTTGATATTTTAGCTGAACAAACACAGTTTTAGTAACCATGTTGTTCTTCTAAATAACGCTTGCTGCACGTGGACATA
>VSKX01057736.1_pt1 | contig 10786 bp, 11 predicted proteins | sample 4799481 | NCBI WGS metagenome assembly VSKX01 (sample SAMN12179537, study PRJNA552185) | sponge metagenome | biome: deep-sea hydrothermal plumes; feature: spots directly above weak diffusing fluid; material: sea water; isolation source: sponge from the Swan site of a hydrothermal vent ...
CCCCTAACCAGGGATTATGATCACTTAATACTGAGCTACCTTTAAGAGCCAATAATTTTGTTTAGATTGTCTAATTTCAAAACTAAAGTATTCATTCAGTAGCTCTTGAGAAGGCCTTTTAAACTATGTGTTTAGATTATCGTTTTGTGATTGGTCAAAAATCTCAAAATCCTCAAATTTGTATAGCTAGCCTTGCGTTTTTCCCCGAAAATGAGCTGTTTTGGCAGCAAACTTTGAGAGCCTATAACTTGTGTTTGGATCGTCCAATTTCAAAACTAAAACATGTGTTCAGTAGCTCTTGAGAAGGTCTTTTCAATGATGTGTTTAGATCAGAGTTTTGGGTAAAGTCAAAATCCGTCAAAATGACAGCCTTGTGTGGTGATTTGTGATCATTCATACTGTGCCCAGTAGGTAGCTCACCTCCTTCACCTGTCATGTCTGCTCAGAGTCTCACAGGTCTACTTGTTCACTAACCTACGCGATAAACTATTAAATAGAGTAAGTACTACATGCATGGGCTGCATATTCATAATTATATTTTCTTGTTTTGCAGGGTAGTCCCAATGAGCAACGAGTGCTTGTTACTACAGCAACCACTAGAGTGTACCTGCATGCATTAGAGGAACCTCCTCTCAAGAAAAGCAGAACAGACAACCACTCTGATGTGGAGGATAGCCAGTTGTCAGGACAACTTATTAGCCAATCAGATGAAAGAACACAGGATCTAGTATCGTACACAGTAAGCGTCTGATTACCTTTGTTAATGTTTTGTATGTTTGCACCCCTCAGGGCACTATCACCAGCTGTGTCCTGCCTGAGGGTGGAGTGTATAAGATAGACCATGCCTTTCGTCTCTATCTCACTCATCAGAGCACCCCCCATCGTGGCAGAGGACTGAGAGTGGGGGCAGTTATCAGTCTACACAATGTACACATACTCAGAATGGGGGAGCAAGGACTGAAGGTACTCTCTGTGTGTGTGTGTCTGTGTGTATAGCTAATGATGTTGGTTGCATGCAGCACTTGTCTGGTCTGTTCACTTGCCCTCTGTCTACTGTACACATATCACGGTTCTCTAAACTGGACACTCCATTCATGGTAGGAGGCTTGTACAGTGCCTACCTGTTCATGGTAGGAGGCCTGTACAGTGCCTACCTGTTGTATCCTGTAGTGTACGTATGTTATAATGTGTTTTGTGACAGGAGTACGAGAGCAGTAACTTGTTGTGCTCCCTGGTGAGGAGGTACAGTGCCAGAGAGACTGCCTGGCTACTTGACACATTCAGCATACTCAGAGCTAGACAGTGAGTGGAAACACACACTTGCCATACATCTAGTAATAGTAGCTACTGCACATATTTATTGGATACTGTTTTCGTACTGTTATTCCCCCTCACATGCACATACTATAACAGACTGACTCTGCAGAGAAGTTTCCTTCTACTAGAAACACTGTGTGCTGCAATACTGCCATTGCCCAGGCAGGAACGAAAGGACCACTTGGTTCAGTTTCTTTGTCACAACACGTCCTGTCGCCTGCTAACAGAGCCCTCTCTCTCTGGCCTCCCTCAACTGACTCCAGTTAGGGCCCTGTTGGAGGAGGTAGAGACAAGGAGCAGGAGTGAGGGGTTTCAGTGGTTGACAAGCTCCAGTGATGTGGCTGGGGGCTTGTACACAGCTACTGCTGCTACAGCAAGATGGTCTTATGGTGTAGTGACACACACACAGCTGCAAGGAGAGCAGGTACACATACCTACCTACGTACATGTGTGGTCTAATTAAACGTCTACATTATTTGGTAGTAGTTGTTTCGACTTTTCCTAAGCAAACAGTTTTTTAGTGATTTCAAATAGTAAATTATGTACTAATAGTTGCTTGTTGGAGAGTTGAGAGGCAATGCTGAAACTGGACATATTGAGCTAGAGGACAATACTGGGCATCTCTTGGTTGCACCGTGTCATACACTCCTCACACATCACACACCACACACACATCACGCCCACACAACTTGTGTGCTGAGTGGTCTCAGAGCAAACGTACTCATTTCAAACTTTGACATTATAGCAGAAAAAACTGAACGTGTGCAAAAAGATGTACCAAATGAAACTCGATTCTTCATTGTTGCTAAGAAAATATTCCTGACAAAGAATACTTTGACTAAAGAAAATATAAAGTTACCGTCTAAACTAACAATTTGCATATATAACAAGAATGCAGTTCATGAAGACCCCAGCCTCTGCTTTGTTGCTTTGGCTCGTGTAACAAAGTCCAAACCTCCTAAACTCCATGTTGCGTTGAACTTCTCAAAAGATGTGTTTAATCTCTACTCGTTCATCAACAATGGTTGTGTGTATGAGCTTACTTCAAGAGACCCCCTGCCCTCCATTAACCACCTTGTTGACTCTCCTGCAATTGATATCACTAAGAGCATGGAGCTGCAGTTTGTAGGATACAGTGATAAGGAGAGTGCCGCCACCTGTGTAGACTTGGCAGAGGTAATCTCACAATGCCCGCTGCCTTCTCTCCCCATCATCACAAGCAGAGCGGCTAAGCAGTCAGCAAGGTGAGTGTTTGTCTACCATATATGTGCAGTATGTGTGTGTACTGTGCATGTGCAGTATGTGTGTGTACTATGTGCACTGTGTGTGTGTGTACTGTGTTGATGTGTTGTACTGTCAGTCTCCCATTGCTTTACGCTATATAGCTAATAATCTAATAATAATTATAGTGTTGTGTTGTGTTGACATGCTGTAGCAGTTCTTGGGACAAGCTTGTATCTATGAGGGGAATAATTCAGGAACGGGGCTATCGTATTGATGCAGCATCTCTCCCAGTGACCACTCCCACACCTCCAGTGCTGTTCTTCAGAATACAGAGCACTTCTACTCCAGACTCTATTACTGTGTACTACAAGTGCCCGGTTCTCAAGACCTTGCCTATAGGTCTGGTACCAGGCAGTCTGGTGAGCTTCTACTCATTCGATCTCAAAACTTCAAAGTCTGGTAATGCTTACTGCACGAATAGTTCTTCAAGCAGTGTTTCAGTTCACTCCGTTGAAGCTGTTGAGAGGGTGTCTGGAGTCTCACTAGCAATGGCTAAACTGCCTACAGTGCTCCTTCATGAGCTGATGCAGTCTCTTTTGAAAGGCTGTTTGTCTAAGAGAGTTGTCTGCCTGAGGGCCCGTGTAGTGTCTGTCCTCAAGGTGTGTTTGAACTACAGGTGTCAGGGATGTCAGTGTGTGCTTGTGAACGGCCAATGTATGGTGGCCTGTTTACAGAGGAGACCATTTCTAGCAGCAGACGGAAGGTTAGTAAATATATAGTGCTTGTTGTATACACTCATGTACCAAGCGGATAGCTATGTAGCTATCCTATAACTTGCATTGTTTTTTTAGATAGTCCAATCAACAAAATTAAAGTGTACATTCAGTAGCTCTTGAGAAGGTCTTTCCAATGATGTGTTTAGATTAGAGTTCTGTGATTGGTCAAAATGTCCATCAAAATGGGACAATGCAACTAATCTATTTCCTTGCCTGCATGTACAGAATGGTGATTGACGATGGCAGTGGTGAGGCTCACCTATATGCTGAAAATAATCTACTGCGTCAGCTGCTACAAGTGTCTGGGTCTGAGTGGAATAATCTCTGTGATCTGGTGAGAACTGTCGGAACAGTCTTCTACACAAAGCCATTCTTCAACAAGCAACAAGTGCGCCGGCCATTATAAACCAGCTTTAATAAAGTTGATACTTTACTTACCATGCACTCTCTACAGACTGACAGCTCAGTGACAGCTGATCGTTGTGACCCCTCCCCTCTAGCCCAAGCTGAGCGGATCCTATCATCCTTAGCCACCAGTCCATCACTGCAGCTCCCCCTGAAACTGTACGCTAGTCCGTTCCTGAGTCAGGGGGAGTTAGGAGAGTCTGTCTTGGGGGTCAGGTCTAGAGATATTGTTATGAAGGACCTTAAAATCAGTACGCTGGTACTACCAAGACTGCAGTTGAAGCTACTAGCCTCTACCTCTCTCCACACCGTCTCTGAGTGTAGGACCCTCTTAGCAGATCTAAAACTTATTAACTAATTATGTTTCATGTGTAATCGATTGTTCACTGTTTTTCATCATTCATTATTACGTTATCATCAACAAGTCAATTATTAAAAACATAGAATTTTAGTCTATAAAAGCACAATACTGACATACTAATAAATACAAACAGGTCAGTCTCAGTGATCAGGTGGCTTGCCACTGTCTGGAGGTTGAGGTACAAAGGTCACAGTTGCCACACTAGGCACTACTAATACTCGAGAGTGTTTCTGACGTCTGAATACTGGTGATCTTGGTGGAGTAGAGTCGGCACTGACTGATCTGAATGGTACCATGTCACTCGGTGAAAATCTGAATCCTCCAGGATTGGCCCGGGAACTTGGCGTATCAGGAGTGCTCAGGGGCGTGGAGGTCATGTGATCCTCGGGGATCGGAGAGTGGATACTGCTAAACGAGCTTCCAGTGTGCGTTCTAATAGGAGTTTCATCTGTAGCTTTCGTTAGAGCACTCTTGACTGGTGGTTCAACAGTGGAGACTCTTCGTCGAGGGCTGGGGGTGCGACGAAATGAGAGGTCAGAGGTCATTCTGTTAGCACTAGAGGGTCTGCGTCGCACTAACGGGTAGCTTTGTACTCTACGAGAGAATAGTTGTCCACCACGAGTTAGTTGGGCTCTGCTGAGAGACTTTCTACGCGCTGTACTGTTGAAATACATTGTCAATCTAGTCCACAGTGCACGGGGAACCAAACTAATTACCCAACACTATGTGTGGAAAAAGAATTAAAATCACAACGCAAATAGAGGAAACTAATAAAAGTGACTCACCTGTAGTGCGTGGGGCCAGTAGCCACAGGTGTGGGCAGAGACACCCAGAGTGGCAATAGCGTGCTGGACATATGTGTGGGGGTTGGGGGTGAAGAGACTGGAACTCATTGGAGGACTGGTCACAAAACTGGGCAGGAGGGTCTGCACAACAAGCAAGCACACAACAGTAAAGCATTAACATGTTGTAAGAACGAACACTGGCACATTCAAAGGCAGGAGTCACAGGACATGAGATAGGTATACCTGTACTATAATTCCTCTGTGTCTGTTCTCCTGGTGAAGGGTGGTAGAGAATGTATCCACGTATGCCTACACAAATGAGCAGGGAATGAATGTACGTACGTATTATGTAAAATTACATATCAGCAGGTAGGTATCAAAGAAAAGTATGCGACTTTTGTACATTTAATTATGTGCTGACTGCTATACTTTGCGTTATAAAAGAAAAGTATGCGACTTTTAATCAGCCCAATATTCACCTTGACGAGCAGTCCGGTGATATGCATATGCCCAGAAAATGTCGACAACAATCAACGGATTCATAAACAATGAATGTACGTTTTACTATAGCAGGCACATTGACAAAAGCTAGTACAGATCATTTACTGCCCGCACAAGGGACTCACCATACAAGCAGTGTAGGCAGCCATGAGAGGGGTGGTGGGGACAGCTACTATATTGGAGCACACGTTAATGATAGCCCCTCTACGATGTGTCAACATCCGAGGCAATATCATGTGACTGAGGACACAGGGTGCAGTCACATTGACAGAGAGCAGCTGCCACATTCGATTGTGAGGGAGGAGGGCAAAATACTGAGGGTGGTCATAACGAATAGCAACATTGTTCACTGCAATGGAAGAAAACAAACGTTACGTCTTGCAAACTGCAAACGTACAGTTTAGTGTATCTAGGGAAAGGTTTCTAGTAATACTTATAGATATACGTAGCTAGGGGAGAAGTCTCAGTACTGTATCTAGGGAAAGGGTTCTAGTAGATATACGTAGCTAGGGGAGAAGTCTCAGTACTGTATCTAGGGAAAGGGTTCTAGTAGATATACGTAGCTAGGGGAGAAGTCTCAGTACTGTATCGAGGGAAAGGTTTCTAGTAATACTTATAGATATACGTAGCTAGGGGAGAAGTCTCAGTACTGTATCGAGGGAAAGGTTTCTAGTAATACTTATAGATATACGTAGCTAGGGGAGAAGGCTGGTGGAATGCTCACACACCAAGAATGCCAATCTCGTAGTCTTGGAGAGCTTCTTCTATCTCCTGGAACACTTTCTCCCCCAGACAGAAGTCAGCATGGATACCCAACACTTGAATACTGTACTGTGATTCTGTGGAGTTGGCAGTGAGATACAATCCTCTCCATTATACATTGTACTTACGAAGGTCACTGACAATAGAGACCAGGTCATCATAAGACCTGCTGATAAGTATAACATTCATCTTCCTTCTGGCAAACTGCATGTGGGAGGAAGATAATACCACCTTTATACAATAAAGCTAGCTAGTAGCTGCTGTAACTACCTCATGTGCAAAGGCAAGACCAATGCCAGAAGTGCCACCAGCAATTAGAGCCCACTTTCCAAGCTCGCTGGCTAAATCTCTGCGACTCAATCTTCCATATGGTATAAAATACGTTCTCAGTCCTTTTACACACGTCCAGGTAAATTTGAGAAAGATCTTGCCCCCATGTAGAGCTCCAGCGTAGAATAGTCCGTCCAACAGAGCACTCATTGGAGACAAGACACTCTCTAAAAGCTTCAGTACAGTTCCATCAGCCATCGAACTTACACTGCACAGGCTTATATAAAGGCGGCTTCAATTTTTCTCTACACTTTCTTGATAATGCCCACTGTTTGTCACATGCAGTTCAAACGTCAAATACAAGATGGCGGACGACGAGCAGTATGTTGATGAAGTCGTTGAGGAGGTAAGCATGCAATTATATAGCCAATACACAGTAGACATGATGTATATGGAAGTAAGAGATTGTCTATAGGAAGAAGAGGATCCTGAGGACCCGCATGATGTTTTAAAAGAGAAGTGTAGTGAGCTGCCCTCTTGTAGCAAGCTGAAGGAGATATTGGAGGAGTGTAACGAGAGTGTGGAAGCCGGAGAGTCTAAAAAGACCGATTGTGTTCAAGAACTGATAGATTTTGCTCATTGTGTGGATAAATGTGTAAGTTGCTAAGTAAACAAAAACATTATGGGTTTATTATGTACTCTTTTTTGTTTTAGGTTTCAAAGAACTTATTCGCAAAACTGAAATAATTCTCAAAAAGGACGCTTTGTTCTGTTGCAGTCACTAGGTCTAGGAGTAAAGTTAGTCAGTTAGTAGAACCAGTCAGTCTATGTCTTTGTAATATTTATTTGAAACTGCTTGTATAAGAAATTGTGTATACAAGCAGAACAAAGTGATATAATTTGATATATTTATTGGTACGCGGTTACAGCTAGCTAATAATAATACACACCAAAGGCAGCTGCCACACAAAACAGAGTGTCGTTCATGTATATATCTTGAGCATAGTTGTCAGTGTCTGAGTCCCAAAAGCACCTGCACCCCATCCTGTACACAGCAGACAAACAAAGAATAACTTTTGTACGTACCAACCTCGTATGTACGTATGTATATACAGTGACACGTACAGGATAAAGATAGCTAGCAGCTTACTTGACTCCCTCTCCTCTCTGTTCTCCTATCACTACTTGCACAATGTACTTGTATCTCTCCAACTCTAATCCTGCATGGTAGGATAAAGTGTTAAATATCCTCAATATACAGTGAGTCAGTCAACATGCACCTTTCAGCCTAGACTGTATGCTATCACTGAGTTCCTTGGAGAGGGTCTTAGCCTCCTCAGAACTGTACTCCTTCTCGTGCAATAGCTCCTTCAGTACCTGATGAATGACATCCTTTATTACCAGAGGTCGGAACCTGTACAGAAATAGTATAACAGTGCAAGAAAGGGTTGTGTGTATGTGTATGTAGCTAGCTGGCTTGTCGTATCCCATGGCAACCAAACCATAAACAACTTTTATAGGCATCTTCAACATTATTGCAAGTTTTTATCAAAGCACATAGCTTGTGTTGTTTGTTCTCTCTTACTTCTTTTCGAACTTGGGCCTGATCGTGTAAGTACTTGGAGAATCCTCAACTGCAGCCATTTGTTACCGCTTTCTAATTGAAGCACATTTTTCTAGTTAAAGCACACCAACTAAAGGTCAAACAAAGCACAAAAATAGAGAGAAGATGTGGCCAGAAGCACTGCCTCCGTTTATCATAATCGCCTCTTGTATCGCCGTCACTGGGATGGGACTCAGTGCTCTAGACAGATGGCAGCATGGAGGAAGGGTGAGGTCATTACTGAGAGCTATATATAGCTATAGCCTAGACTACATCACACACAAATATTAAAAAATTACATTTACCAGTTTTATTTATAGCCACGAAGGTTTGGAGTAGACGACTGGACCAGGAAGATGATGATGCGGGATAAAAGACTAACTGGTTCTGAAGACAAACAGCAAGTAAGGAAAAATGTGTGCTTTCTCGATACTATGCTTTTTTGTGCGTTTTTTTCTTTGCAGGCACTGTAGCCAGTCATCCTGCTGCTGGACTGTTTAGTTACGTCATGTCTTTTTGTTTCACCAACACTTGTAAATTATATATTAGTCAATCATGTTGTAGTATATACAGCACGCACTTGAACCTAATGGGGGGATAATGTAGTATATACAGCACGCACTTGAACCTAATGGGGGGATAATGTAGTATATACAGCACGCACTTGAACCTAATGCTGGATATAACGTCATGTCAATGAAAAGGTCATTGTCCACGCTTCAGAGAGGTACACCATTATGATTACACAAATCGACAATGTGTGAAAAACTGCAATGCACTTATTGTGGTTGTTTAGCTAGCCACACTATGTACTAATTGAACATAGGTCAAAGGTCAAGTGATCTGTTGACCGCACTCACTAATAGGCGTGGTCTATTTCAGTAAAAACCACGTCTTACTGTATAAACTTTACTGTATATAATTCTACTGTGAATCAGAGAAAGATGAGTGGCTGTTTAGACAAAGTAGACTGTCGCTGTGACTGCGACTGTTGGCAAGCGTTGAAGGATCGGCTAATCCCCAAGAGAAACATGCTAGCCTCCATATTATCAGGCGTATTGGTGAACAAACTAGACACAGTTCAAGCATAGATATAATTATATAAATAGAACACAGTTCTATAGTACAAGTACACTAGCGGCACTGTGTTGAATACCTGTGTGTGTGTGTGTGTGTGTAGTTTTCTGCAGGCTGGTGGGCTGTCATTGATGGATTTTCAGAGCATATAGAGCCATTTTATGCTGCTTACTTTATCAGTGGGATTCTCTCAACAGTGGCCTTGCTAATGTGAGCCGCTACAAGAACACACATACCTACTACCACATTTTATAATCACGGTGCCATAAATTGCTTCAAGAAGTCAGGTATCACATATTTAGAGAGTCGCTCTAAATTCCCGTAGCTATATTAGCTGCACACACTGAGCAATGTTGACCTAGGACTAGGTAGTACTATAGTGGATATGTATGCTAGCTGTAGTGCTGTTGCAGGATCAACGCAGTCTCCACAGGACAAGTGACAGGAGATGCGTATACAGAGGGCTGTCTGGGACGGAAGGGATCTAGAGCCTGGTTGTTGGTGGGCTTTATTTTGGCATTTAGTGGTCTCATCAGCTCCCTCTTGATCTTCATTCAGCAGTTCCTTATTCCTGGTAAGGTGCTATAATTATTTACAAACGTGAGGCTTTGGTGTTTCTATTAATAATTGACTGTTTGGCTGTGTGTTACATAATTAACACGATAATTACGACATTGCCTGGTAAAATAGATTATATCAAACTGTATTTCTTGCTAGGATACGTACCTCCCTCCCTACTATCCATGCAGCTGTAACGTGTACACCGACAATCATTCCACCTTTTAACACCACCAACGTGACAACCACCACTGTCGTGATGGCCACTGAGCTTCCTACTGACAATGGCACCACCACTGTCCTCCCTCCAGCTGCTCAGTGCATACCTTACTGGTGGCAAGGTGTCTCTGTATTCCTTCAAAACATACTCATCTTCCTCAGGTAAGAGAAAGCAACTCACTTCTACAGCATTGTACAATCTTAGGATTTAGGAGTTGCATGTTGTAACCAGTGGCAGTACAATATATAATTTAGATGTTAAGCTCGCGTATGCACAGAAAATGATGTTTTTCCCTGTGCAGCACTCTAGTGTTCAAGTTTGGTCGCACTGAAGAGGATGCCTGGTAGAGCCAGTCAAACACTAACTAACTTAAGCTGAATACTGCATTCAATGTGTTTTTATGCCAGTAAAGTCATCATTTATAATAACAAGAATGATTGTTGACTTCGATATTTCTTATTTGTCAATGCTTAATAATTAATCAAGCATAAATAAAACTTGGGCACAAAAGAAGCTTTAGTTGATCAGAAAATTAATTTGCTAACATTGGTGCTCCCTCTAATATAGATACTAACCTAACATAAACCAAGCTAAACAGTGTTTGTGTTATAAGTCACTCTCAGTGGTGAGCAGACGCCCGTATCCACTGTTCTCCACGTCTGACCCAAGTCCCAAGTCACCCTACAGTACAGTGGGCAGTCAGTACAACAGTTAACTCTTTCTTAAGTCACAATACAACACAATACTGGAACAAAACTGTGTACGCTGCTGATGCTATGTAAGCTCCAGCATCACTAGGCTTGATGCTGCTGACGCTACGTAAGCTCCAGCATCACTAGGCTTGATGCTACTGATGCTACGTAAGCTTCAGCGTCATATTGTGAACTAGGCTTGATGCTGCTGATGCTACGTAAGCTCCAGCATCAC
>VSKX01028937.1_pt1 | contig 10780 bp, 11 predicted proteins | sample 4799481 | NCBI WGS metagenome assembly VSKX01 (sample SAMN12179537, study PRJNA552185) | sponge metagenome | biome: deep-sea hydrothermal plumes; feature: spots directly above weak diffusing fluid; material: sea water; isolation source: sponge from the Swan site of a hydrothermal vent ...
CACCCCAGCTAGGGCTGTCAGGTAAAGACAGGGAGTCCTACTGTTACATGTAGCTCACCCCAGCTAGGGCTGTCAGGTAAAGACAGGGAGTCCTACTGTTACATGTAGCTCACCCTATGCAGTATGTTGAGAGTGGTCCAGCTGTGATCAGACTGAACTAGTGAGTTAGAGAGTCCGGTCACCACTGACAACACTCCCTCACCATCCTCTGTCTGCAGACACGAGCTACCCACAATAATCAGCGGCTTCTTGGCAGAGGAGAGTTTCTGGGGACACGGGAGATAGTTAGAGTCTGTATAATAATAGCAGTGTAGAGATTTAAGAAATAACACTATAATTATTGCTCTAGGGTTGACCAGCAATAGTTACATTATGCACAGCCTGCTAGAAAAGGTCCGAATGCATGCATGCTATGGACTACATCAGCTTACTTTACTGAAGGGATGCTTGCCACTGGCAATGTCCTGCAACACAGCTGTAGAGTCTCCAAGATGCTGGCAGTGTGTGTGTGTGTGCGTGTCCACGAGTTAAAGTAACCTAACTATACTATTATGACCAAGGGCTGAGAGAGAAGAGGGCATGCAACTCAGTATCATGCTAGTGTACCTAGAAAAATGGAAGCACCAAACAGGATGTACTAGCTACCAGTTTAGCTATCATACTGGCAGATTCACTACTATTTTTAGATATATTCACGTACATTTTGCTAGTGCACTAGTCACATGCCCTCTCTTCTTTATATATATAAGCCCCCGATACCACCTTTTGTGTATGTCAAATAATGTTTGTACATGTGCACTGCACATTGTATGCACCATGTGTGTGTGTAATTACAGCATAGTCTCACACCTCGTAGTCATAAGTGAGGTCTAGTTTGGGTCCCACCGTTGCCACCTCCAGGTCATTGTGAATAAAACTACACAACACAAGTACACGGGCATCATGTTCACACATTGTAAATACTGTACACATGACAGCAATGCATGACAAGCTCTGGGAAAAGGGCCCAATCCGCGCAGTCGAGTTACAGTAAAAAAAATGCTAGCACAAAGTAGCTAGTGACCGATGTTTGTGCAGTCATAACTAGCTAGGATGATGCTATTGAGATGGGGGAGGTTTCATTACGTAGCTAAGGCAACAATCTCTCATATCATGCACTTCAAACATTATAAATTGATCATGTGTGCCAATTGGGCCCTTTTCCCAGAGCCTGTCACAGAATTATTATAGGCTCAGGAGAATGCATGTACACACGATCCATACGTAGGCACACACCTCTTTCTGATCCTGGTGTTGACAAGAGGAGCCTCAAAGCGAGGGTTGGTCCCAATCAAGAGCACCAGGTCAGCTTCCTGAGAGCAAAAGTACACGTTGAAGAGAGCTATACTGTAGCTCAAAAACATAGTTTGGACAGACATTAGATGTGTACACACTTCAACACACAGTTTAGCTACATATGTAGATAGAGGAAGCTCAACTCTACAGGAACGAACATACAAGGTGTATTCAAGAGTGTATGGTACGCAGTGATTCCGTGTGCATTCTGCAAAATCCTGTACACCAAAGGAGTTCCGACAATGGGTGCACGAGAATCCATACAAAATAACACTGAAAATCTGCTGGTGCAGCAAAGTTCATTATAGGCGGCTACTGGAATTTATATGGATTCGTGGACATACAATAAGCATCAGGACATTATGTACGTACGTATCATTGCTGTTCAGGAGTGAGTATACCTGGTTACTTTTTTGTGGCACATACTGTACACCTACTGTAGAAGCTGGTTAATAAGCGCACCTTGTTAACTAGCGCATATTTCCCTAATAAGCGCATATATTACACAGTTGGTCAAAAGTCTCTTCAATAATCGCTAATTAAACAAAAACTAGTGGGTGGGGCTAATTTTGCCAAGTGCACTTGGTTAATAAGCACATATTTTTTGCTACTGTTCCTATAAGCATATGCGCTTGTTAACCAGCTTCTACGGTATGTTGGACCTCCTCTGGACTTCCACCCACCCACCTCAACGCCAGTGATGCCTGAGTTGAGGATGTAGCTGGAGCGTAGATCAGTACCGGGGCCGCTGGAGGGGAATACCTCCTCAGTGTGCAGTCTCTCCGAGCCCATCCTGTTGAGCAGGTCTTTGAGTGAGACCAGTGACTCGGCATCTACCAGACCACCCACCACACCCACTAACTCATCACCCTCACAGGTGCTCATCTGTACATCAGGGGGAGGGGGGTCAGTACAATCACGTAAACATACGTAACTAATTCTAAACATAATTATAACTAAAACCCAATTCACAATAATTATGATGGAGCTTACATAGTGTCAGTAGCATCAGCTACACCCAAAGAGAAGACAGTGTTTCGTAGTGTCGTATTGTGAACCAGGCTTTACACAGAATATAAGCCGTATATAGCCGGCAGTTTTGTAGTTTTAGAAAATTGTCGTAAATCTGTCGGTATTACAAAATGCACCTAGCGATGATCAGCAAGGCAAGGATTGAAAACCGCCAATATTGATATTTTAGTCTCATTGACACGTACACTAAATAGCCGCCAGTATATCTGGCTATATACGGTAGTTATTGCACACAGATAATTACAGTCGATCGACTCCAGATACAACAAACTCGCATTAAGCGAAGTTATGCCTATAACAAACGCACCATTGAAGTATTTATTGCCCTTTGGTCACAAAAATTCTCACGGATCTACCAGTTGTTGTATCAGCAGTCAAATGTAGTTACAAGTACATACAAAGACAAGTATACACATGGGTTTATATCATGACAAGCCAATGAGTGCCACCCACTCCTACACCATGTACGTACCTTGGCAGATGCAGTCATGAGAGCCTCCTCCCAGCCAGCGTCGACCAGTTGACCTGAGGCATTCTTCACCATGGGAACAGTGAGACGTTGCCTCTTGAGCCCATCGTAGGCAAACCTGAGTGGGAGAAAAAAATTATATGGTGATGATTATGTTGGACTAAAAACTCTAGATAGTTCTACCTAAAACCTGGTTCATAATATGACGCTGGAGCTTGCATTGCATGAGGGTAACAATCAGGCTCTATTCCAGCATTACGTCATAATTATTGTGAAGTACCGTATAGCAGAAATTTTCAGAGGGTTAAATTTACGTTATCAGGCCTTGAAAGCGTATGTTCATGGTCTTATTTTTGTTGTACAGTATGCCATGAGCACATCATCATAGTAGCTTACTATCTGCTGCTACTATTTATTTTCGTTGGTTGATTTTCCGTTTTGGGGCTCTCCGTAACGAAAATGAAATCCCACGAAAATATCTCGCTATACTTATTATATTCATGAAGAAGAAATACGAACAAGTATAGTTTGTTACACTGTATATCACGCGACATAGTGACATGGTCATGTGACTTGTAACCTGGTTTTGTCTGAGATCCACTCCTCATTGATGTCCTCGTTGAGACGAGGCAATATCCTCATCACCTCCCCACCACGAGTGTTGACAACAATGTTACTACCCACTGCATCCAGAACATCCACCGAGTCCGTCTTCCTGTTTAGGAATAAGGAGAAGAGAGAGAGGTAAGTAATTTGAGCTTAAAAGCAACCTCTTACTATTTACAAAGTACAATTATGTAGTAATAAAGTGAAGTAATAGTAATTACAAAAGAATTAAAAAGGAGAAGGCTTCTGCGGCGAGAGACACATGTGCCAAGTACAGTATAACAATAATCCATCCTATAGCGAAAAGGTTAGAGCTTACAGTGACTGTGCCAAAGGGAGAGGGAGGATGTGACTGACTGTGTACTATGCCAAGGGGAGAGGGAGGATGTGACTGTGTACTATGCCAAGGGGAGAGGGAGGATGTGACGGTGTACTATGCCAAGGGGAGAGGGGGATGTGACTGTGTACTATGCCAAGGGGAGAGGGGGATATGCTCTATGGCTAAAGTGTTAGTCAGGCTCAGTGGTAAAACCAATTACTCACCTAAGCTCCCAGGGGCGAGCAGTGAAGGAGTAAGGTTTGGACGTGAGGGCACCCACAGGACACAGATCTGTATTAGCAATCACACTGTCAATACACTAATATTAATTTTATCGAAGTACGTACAGTATTATAATTATGTGCCATAAGTGATTCTTGCTATAGTCTCCTAAAATATTATCAATACCGCTCAAGCAATAAACTTCGACTGTAGTGAGACACCGATGGTGCAAGAGACAATTACCAGTTGTGTAAGATGGCTCTATCATGACAATACTGTTCAATCAAGCTAAAATGTGCTGTACAATACTAATTATAATGTCTAAAACCAAGTAAGCTTGTAACAAAAAAAACTGTACTGTACAAGTGCGTACTGACTTACCAATGACGTTTCCTGACAGCTCAGAGCGAAACATCTTCTCAACGTAAGTGCCGACCTGCATGTCTCCTCCTCTGCCAGTAGTGCCCAGGTCCTCTACACCAGCCACCTCTGTGCCAAATCTGGGGTTAGGGTATAGCACTTTAATCACAGTCAACGTAATCTGAGGTGACCAACGTAATCAGGTCTCCGTTTGAGACAACAAAGCTGAGTATACACATTGAGAGCAAGTATGGCCAAATTGATTTGAGTCGAGCCCAGCTAACTTTTGATTGGTAGATAATTTGATTAATTGAAGCAATAGTCAGGAGAGCTGTTTAACTACAAGACTACCGTACGAGCAGAAAATTTTGCGGTGATAAAATTTCGTGTTTTGTTCTCGCACTCTTAAATTCTAATGTTCGCGGATATTTATTTTCGAGGTATAGTTTGCTTTACGTCGCTTCCACCGTTGATAGGTGGGCGTACCAGCAAGTTAAAATTTCGCGGTTTTATTTAGTACCGCGAAATTTTATGACCAGCGACATTTTCTGCCTGTACTTTTTTAAGTTCTTTGCTCTCTCCTATGACAGGCCTCCACACTTGGTTAATAAACATGATGACCGTGGACAACACTCTCTTTCAGTAGCTCAGGCTCTCAACAAGCGTTCTACAGTTAGCTAGCTAGCTTTAGAACAGTTACCGTGCAGGTACTCTGCCACGTGCATGCCTCTCACGTGGGCGTATGAGTGGGCGGGGCAATTTGTATTCTATAACAAGCGCACGTTGTTAATAAGCGCATGTTTTGCTGCAATAATTGTTCCTATAAGCGCATGCGCTTATTAACCAGCTTCTACGGTACGTTACTAAAGGAAACACATACGTCCTGTTTTGTTAGCATCATAATTTAGTAAGTTATATAATGCTTCTGGTACCCTAATATATAACGTTACAGCCCTCACCCTTTATCTTCCCACACAGTTTTCTTCAGTCTCCAACTACGTCACAAAAACGACCTGGATTGTGTAAGCAAACATAACAAAACAAACGTGATCAAAACTTCACATGATGCTTTCGTTTGATGTTCACATATGCAGGCTTCGACAATAACAACAGAAGCCATTAAGACAGCTGCTCTAGATGAGCTGATGACGATATTCACTCACACATGCTACTGTGACATCACGCCCGACCAAATCACCATGGAAACCTTGTCATGTGACGGCAATGTGCTCACCGTAAGTTCAGAGTTCATATTCTCTGATGAGGATGGGATAATGACAGCGTCCGACCTCCTCTCATCTGCTGCCAGTGTACTCATGGGAGAGAGGTTGTTTGATGACATCACACTGGCGTGGGACACCAGCTGCCCACTAAAGGATGCACAGGGAAACTGTATAGAGGTATAGATATAAACAACACCGGTAACAATACTGATCCTACTATAAACCATGCATATAGAGTCAACTTTTTGGTGGCAAAATATTTTGTGGCTGGGACTTTTCGTGGTATTATTTTTGTGGTTACCTTCCTGTTGTGGTTAATATACATGGTGGTTGCGAGATTCAGCGAATGAGTGAGTAAACGCAGAAATATTATCCGCATATGCTTATTAAACCACGCCCCCAGCTACTAATTTAACAGTTGAAAGTGTAATTCGCAGAAATATTATCCGCAGTATCCGCAGTAGGTCTTTTTACAGCTATTCGCAGAATTTTTGGGCCGCAGAAACTTCTAGCTATACGGTAATCGCATATCGCACTGTTAGTCACAAGTCTCTTTAATAAGCGCATTTCTCTAATTCAACGAAACAGATATAAAATGAGTGGATCGGACTAATTTTGCATTCTATATCAAGTGCATCTGGTTAATAAGCGCATACATTTTTGATGTTGTTCCATTAAGTGTATGCGCTTATTAATCAGCTTCTACGGTATAACTTTCATGAGTTACACTTTTCTACAAAAATGTTCATTCTGAAAAACACTTGCCGATCTGGTACAATTAATTGCCTTGATTGGTTTTATAGGGACGAAAGAGGGCAGAGAATCAATTAACAGCACTGGCTGTTGCTCTTCTGACAGGACTGGCTCTGGCAATAGTGGGGATTGTACTAACAGTACTCATTCTGTGAGTTATAGGAAGGGGTGCCAAAGCCCTAGCTAACTCTAAATTAAAGGCCAGTTTACAATAGACACATGCAACTCTGGCAAAGATGCTCTGCGATGTTGTCGTGTGATTAGGATTCAATTTTATTCCTGCATAAATTGCATGCGACAACTCCCCCACAGAGCGACACATTACGTGTATTGTATTGTGAACCCTAAACCTTTCACAAAGCAAGCTAGATATCTTAGAGGGCAGCGTAATAGAGGAAAAATGATAATACGTATATTCATCTGTTGTTGCAGATGTGCTCTGAGGTGTAGGAGGGAGTCCAAGCAGTCGGTCAGTACATCCCCTCAACTACCAACACCCCCACACTCTCATCGTCCAGCCACAAGCCCCGAAGTCTCCAACGACCCTCAATCATACTCATACCCACACGTCCCCTCTAATGCTGGGAGAAGAGCACTGTCCCTCCCCACTTTAGCCAACCCTCACACAAATACACACTCTAACAACACAGGGAATGTTAACACCAGAGTTGGGAATAGGGAAAATGGAACGACCCAAAACTATTCACCTGAACCAGCTACGGAATCTTCTCCAATTTGCATTCCAAACCCGGCCTATACCGTAACCAACAAAGACGGCCTCAATAATAGCCTTGCATCGCAGTCTGAGAGCATTCGTGTCAACAAGTGGGAGCTCCCTTCAGAGGGAGCCACTGGACAGCGTCATGAGTACGACTATCCCTTATTCAAGGAACAAGAGCAGGACACAAGTTGGGATGGGTCTGACTATATCTAGCTGACACTCCTAGTAACCTAACACTATAAATTATGTGTATATAAACTATAACACCGTATATATATATATTCATGCTATAGACCAAGTTTGTTTCCTGTGTACGTGTACGCATTCAAACTCACGTTAATTAAGTTATCACATCCCCCACCTACAAAGTGCAATGTACACACACACTTCCTACACATACAACAAACAGCACACTGGGTTCAAACTGAGACATGTGCATGAGGAAGACTGCATGTTGTGACTCTGACTACAAGGGAGGGGGTTGTTGCGTCCTACACGTAGTCATATACTGCAAGAGTACAGCATCTGGTTCAGTCTTACACTAGTATACAGTTAGTTAGAGCAGCTGAGAGTAGGATTGTGGAGCAACTATGGCAGCTACTAGTTCTGTGTGTTTACTAGTTACACTAAGTCTAGCAGTTATATTGCTACCACCCTCAAATGGTCAAAGCAACTGCCCACAAGGTACGATTGTGCATATTCTATACTGTATAGTGGGATAGTTACGTTACGGAGAGCCCAAAACGAAAAATCAACCCATGAAAATCTAGACAATAGGCTACTATGATTGTGTGCTCAAGGTATACAACAAAAATAAGACCACGAAAATGAAATTTTCGTAGCTATAATAGTCTTACACACAAGATTTCTGTGCCTCTTGGAGTACGCTAATGCTTTATATGATACATGTACGTATACATATTTTCAATTTCTATAACTAGTTAAGACACAGTATTGTGCACACACAAATTAAAGACGGATAATTCAGGGCTACATACATTACACATCAAGTGCATACAATTCCCTCGTTCATGCAGCTAATCTGGACAACTACATTGAAAATGACCCCAATCTATTTGTATCCGAACTACAAATTCAATTCCAAATCATCCCTGGGAGTCCTTTAGGGGCAGCACTAGCAACGTGGCAACTCACTTACCCAGCCTGCATCAGGACCGTGTGCGTGAGGATCGAGAACAGAGAGAGAGAAACTGTCGTGCCCAATCAATGTCGAGATGATGGTCACACTACTGAGATGCTGCTGGAAGGAGTGCCGTGCAGTATGTATGTCACAGCTGTCCTGGAACTGGCCGCTGGAGTGAGCGGACGATCAGTCACATCAAACGAAATATACATAGGAGGTAAGAAAACTAGCTAGCCAACGAATGCTACGTAAATAGATAATCTCTTGTGTGAGTGGATCTTGAAAGACTGAAGAAGCTATAGTTAACTACATATGACTTAAAGTATAGCCGGAAAATTCGGTGGTGATTTTAACTCAGCGGTTTGGAGATTGGAAGAAGGATAGATTACAAATCCACATTGGAACGCAAGTATACTACTATGCATGCTGTCAGGTGTATGTATACTTGAGTCTTTAGAAAATTATAACTCAAACATAATTATACAATATTATTGTTTCTAGGCAACCCGTTTAAGGCCCCCTCAGCAGCTCCGCCCAACCTACAGGCCTTTCTAGACAACAACGAGGTGATAGTGACCTGGGACGAGGTCGAGTGCATACAACAAAACTCACAAATCAAGATGTACAGATTTCAATACAACATTGTGGGTAAATCAGACGCAATAATGCTTCTTAATTTCGTAAGTGAAAGAAAAGTTGGAACCAGCCTGCAGATGGATGTAAACAACAGAATAATCATTCCTGACTTAAATCAGCGTTATGAGTTCCTTGTACATGCTATAGGAACTGGAGGATCGAGATTTAGTATACCGTCAGATATTCTTGAAGTCATACCAGCTAATTTAGGCAAGTCCACCGACATTGAAACAGAGTAAATAAATTATATTATGTTTCCTTTTATGTACATAGGTCCACTACCTACGAGAGCACCACCCACTACACTCCCTCCCACTACACTCCCTCCCACTACACTCCCTCCCACTACACAGCCTCCCACTACACAGCCTCCACCAACTACACTCCCTCCCACTACACAGCCTCCACCAACTACACAGCCTCCACCAACTACAGAGCCACCCACTACACTCCCTCCCACCACTCTACCACCCACTACACTCCCTCCACTAACTACGCAGCCTCCCACCACTCTACCGCCCACTACACCACCAGCCACACCTTCTACACGGCCACCCACACCACCCTCCACACAGTCACCCCCCACACACCCCTCACCAGCCACCACTATGAGGACACCCACACCTAGGTCCACCATACCACCTACCAGTGAAGACGTATCTACCGACACAAGCACTGTCAGTTCATCATCAACAGATCAAGTAGTGAACACAGAAGGTGAACACACTATCTACACACATTCTACAATCATGGATAAACCGACAAAGCTTGTAGTAGACTATTTTAGAATCTGTATGGACTGTTAATGCACCCAGCCTAACACAGCCCTGAGAGTGAGAATTCAATACCAATTTTCTATGTAGACAAAATTATGTACCAAGCTAATTAATGATTTACTGAACCGATTGAAGCAGAAGACAAGTAACCATAGTCAAATTGATTTGAGTTGATCCCAGTAAGTACATATAGACAGAAAGTGGTACTATGATCATAATTATATCATACTCCCCTCTCCCTACACACAGACCCTGCTAAAGCGGGGATTATCGGTGTGGTAGTAGGTGTGATGGTGGTCATTATTGCAGTGCTGCTCATACTATCAGGCATCATACTGGGCTGGGTGTTCTGGTGAGTACATTGCACGAACGCTGAACAACTCATTCTGTCAATGCTACATACATATTCAAGGTTGCAAGTTGAAGAACCGTGTATGCCACCTTTAGAAAACATATAGTCTAGCATTGCGTGGAGGGGACTCTCTGTGCACATCTGGCAAATTGAAAGTTGTCATAGCCATAATCAGTCTCTAGAGACTGGCCGACTCACATGTTCTATGAAAACACATTACGCAATATAGCGCCAGCTATCAGCAGAGATGCACAAACAATACAGAATTCACCACTACACAAAGTTAGACTACTGTTTCCTTCTAAGCCTATTATTCCAGTTGAGGGCTTTTATGTCAAACATGCGCAAACTATACCATCAAGGATACACAAAACTAGATTACAATCTTCCCCCAGGCGATACAGGACTAATTGGAGGGAGTGGAGGGCTAGCAAGAAGAGACTGAGCATCAGTGGACCTATTGCTGTCAACGATATGTTCCTGGAGGTGAAACGAGACAGTCAGCTGCTGGAAGTAGGTTCACAACAACGTGACAAAAGGAGGGACAGCCTCAAGAAATCAGACAAGAATATCTACGGCGAGCTTAAAGGTAAGAATTGCACGGGTTCCAGCCTCTAGTATAGTATTTGTTATTAAGTACTTTGATGACTAGCTATTCCTACGTATCCAAACGATGTGTTTTATTTATATGTGACATACTCTGGGAAAAGGCTCAATTGGCGCACATGATCAATTTATAACTAAGTACATGACACGAGAGATTGTTGCCTCAGCTACGTAATGAAACCTCTCCTACCTCAATAGCATCATCCTAGCCAGAGTTATGACTGCA
>VSKX01038219.1_pt1 | contig 10775 bp, 11 predicted proteins | sample 4799481 | NCBI WGS metagenome assembly VSKX01 (sample SAMN12179537, study PRJNA552185) | sponge metagenome | biome: deep-sea hydrothermal plumes; feature: spots directly above weak diffusing fluid; material: sea water; isolation source: sponge from the Swan site of a hydrothermal vent ...
GGTAGGGGCATCTATACTGCGCTATGTGTTGCTTGTTGCTGCAGGGGTACACAGTGGGCCTATAGTAGGTGGAGTGGTAGGGGCATCTATACTGCGCTATGTGTTGCTTGTTGCTGCAGGGGTACACAGTGGGCCTATAGTAGGTGGAGTGGTAGGGGCATCTATACTGCGCTATGATGTGTTGGTTGTTGCTGCAGGGGTACACAGTGGGCCTATAGTAGGTGGAGTGGTAGGGGCATCTATACTGCGCTATGATGTGTTTGGAGACACCGTCAACGTTGCAGCAAGAATGGAAGCAACAGGAGAGGTGAGTGCCTATACACTGATTGGTAACGTACTGTACATTAGGCTATGAGGATCCACGTGAGTCAGGCCACAGCTGAACTATTGAGGGACTCTCCTTTCACTCTGGAACGCAGAGGAGAGGTCCAGGTCAAAGTAAGCCCCCCCTCCCACACACACACACATACTGTTTATTGTACTCACAGGGCAAAGGGTTGCTGACAACATATTGGGTGATAGGTAAGCAAGAAGGAGCATCACCTCTTGCTTCAATAGCACACTGTCCTCGACTGCCTCTACCCTCTGCTCTGCGTCGCCGACCATCACCAGAACCTCATCAGTGGCCTAGTGCAGAGCAACTCACTCAACAACTGGTTAAACGTAGAGCAACCTTGCCTGCTGTCATACAATCAACCTTGCAATTATCTGAGCTCAATCTATTAAGCCTTCCCAACACTCAGACCCCAGTACCCCCTGTGACCCCAGTACCCTGTGTGACCCCTATAACCTCTGTGATCCCAATGACCCCAATGAGAGGAGATGTGGAGGATCTACGAAGGTTTGCTGAGTTAGCTGAGGCCAATGCACAGCAGGCCAGAGTGCTGGCTGACAGAGCGGCAGAGATGCTCACACAACAAACACAACAACAAACCTGTCAAACACAATGTACCATTCTATAGTATATTTTTATTTTATTTTTGTATTTATTTTCACAATTAATTATCTGAGCTATTCACTTACAGTCATTGCAGTGATCTAGCTAGTTTATTTCTGAGTGCTTGTGATCTCTTCTGTCTCTCAGGGAATGACTTGATGTGTGGAGTCAGTGCAGGTAATGTCACCTCTTCACGAACTCTGCGATATGCTTGATCAAACCTGTACAATACATCAGTAGTTCAGTATACACACAACACACGTGCTGCCTCACATGCTGTTGTCTGGTGCTAGCTGAGGGAGGGCGTCAGATCTGAGAGGGGGTGGTGTGTCAGTAGGTGTGGTCTAATACACAAGGGGGGTGGGGTTACTCACCGACCCTCATCCTGGTTAACGTAGGCTCTAGCCAGTAGGAATGCATCAGGTGTCCACTTGTGTGAATACAATACATCACTTAGGTCAGCTTTGATCTGTTCTAGCTCATGTCTTTGTTGTGTGTTTGTTAGTTGAATGTGTTTAATCTCGACTAGAGAGAGTGGTTGTGACTCAGTCAGCAGTGTGGAGTGTACTCTACTAACTTCTCTACATTGGCTCTCACACGGAGCAGCCTCTACACTGCTAACAACAACAAACAGTAGTAAAACAAGAGGAGGGGTTTAATAGGATGAGAGTATAATACCTCTTTTGATGTTCCAAGACCTTCCTCTCTATAAGAGTTTTTAGTTGTCTAATGCGAGCTCTCTCTTGTGCTAGACTGGCTCTCAGAGAGTGCAGTTCTACAGTGTCGGGGGCAGCAGCAGCAGGAGAGCCATTCTCTCCAGTGCAACATCGACACATGACCAACTTGAATGTCAGCTCTACACAAACACAGTATTATCACACACAGAGCGAGAGAGACACAGTACATGCACTATACCTCTGTTCTCTGTCTTGAGGCGCTCTATCTCCTTGTGTAGCTGCTGCAGCGTCTCTGTGTGCTGCTCTCGGAGAAACAAAACATTCTTCTCCAAATGGCGTATTCTGTGAGCAGCATTGGACGCCTCGTTGCTCACCTGGACTGGATCTTGAGACAACGTGCCTCTAAGAATCGTCTTGTGAGCTAAGCCAGGCCTCCTCCAAGAAGGACGCCATTGTTTAGAGCGTGGAAACACGTCCAAAGAGCTGTCTTGAGTAGCCATTGTTGGTGTGTTGTCATGGTAACGGATTTTGTTATCTAAACAAAGCGCACCCTGATTCAGCAAATAGGCCCCGCCCACTATTGAACCATTACAAGTACGTGAAATGGGTAAGTATAAAATAATATTATTATACCCTACTGTATTGTATTGTATTGTAGATGTTGAGGTTATGTCTGAAGGAATGACACTGCTGCACTCTCCTCACTATAACTATGGAGCTGTTACCAAACACACACAACTGCAACTATCCTTGCATTGCACACCAACACAGCCAATCGCTACTAGAACCTGTCAGCCTTCACCTGTTGTACTTCACAGACCTCTGGATAAATTAGCTGTGGCTAGTCGACTAGCTAAGAGATATGTGGCTGACTTGAAAACCCAAGGTATGCTACTACAAGGTTGCCCCACCCCACAACACCTTGCTCTGAGTGGGCCAGTCAGTATGCAGGAAACACTGCAACACCAGGAACTAGAAGTACAACAACAGGAAGTACAACAACAGGAAGTACAACAACAGGAAGTACAGCAACAGGAAGTACAACAACAGGAAGTAGTTTGTACAGTAATGGCAGAGACTTTAGCTTCACTACAACAACAAGTTAGTAATTCTACTGATTGTGTATGTATGTGATGTTGCACACTCAGGTTAAGAGTTTGCGTAGTGTGGTACATCAGTCCAAGGTCCCTCAGAAGAGGGCAATAGTGAGACCACACTTCCCTCCTGATCTGGCACTGTTACTCTACCAACTCACCAGAGACCAACAACAGAAGGTACTACACTGTACATATCACTGCATGATACACCTTTTAATGTTACTATAATATAGACGAGTAGTAATTTTGGCGTTTTCAGATTTTTTTATGGTGCTCATTTTGGCGATTCGCACCAAATTCATACAACATAATACTCGGACAAAAACTTTTATTAACGTGGACAAAATTTAGCGATAATCACGAAATCGCTAAAATTCGGTCAAAAATTAGTATCCGTTTACAATAAGGTACTCTTGCAGAAACAAGAGAATGTACAACGTTCAGAGAGTAATAGAGAGCAGAGACCAATCAAGAAACAGACAGCTCATCATCCACTACACAGGAGTACACCTGCACTCAGACAATCTGCTACCAATAACAAACACAAGAAGAAAGCTCGAAATCATCCTTTACCATCTGTTAAAGAGAACTTTACACAACCGCAGTCTCTCAACAAAGAATCTACACCCTCACAGCCTCCCAAACGCCCCCTCACGCCCTCACAGCCTCCCAAACGCCCCCTCCCAACCCCACAGCCTCCCAAACGCCCCCTCAGACCCCCACAGCCTCCCAAACGCCTCCTCCCACCCCAACAGTCTCCCAAGTGCCCCCTCAGACCCCCACAGCCTCCCAAACGCCCCCTCACACAAACTATGCATTGCTGTACTGACGGTTTGTACCAGAGGCTGTGTGAGTTAGAGGCTGAAACTGAACAGATCAGAGACAAGTGGAGAACAGTGACATTTGATAACCCCCTACCTACAGTAGCACCAGTAACACCACAACGTAGTAATACTCCAGTGTGTCATGATTTGAGTCCTGACAGAATGGCTAGGATCAACACTGGACTGAAACGCTACTCCCACTATCTGGAGCTGACAGGAACATTGACTAAAGGAGGCTTTGATCCATGGGCTGTGACTGAACGGTGTGTTGATACTGCTATAAATTATATATAATATCCTTTTGAGTGATTGATTGTGTACTGTTCATTATGTGCAGATTGGCTGATGAGGTGTTGAGTGAACTGATGAGCACAGTGACTGGAGAGGTGGAAGCACTCACTAACAGCAGCATCAATACACTCTATAATAGGGAGTTTAGACCACCCACACACCCCTAGTCTGTATATTCATTGTTGCAGTAAACATGACATTATCTCAATGAGCAGAGCTCAGTCAGCGTGGACCAAAAGAGATATACGAGCTATTAAATAAGGTGGGTTTATGTATACATAGTAACAGGAGCTAGGACTGCAGTGTCTGTGTTCCTGTGGTAGTCTACTCTACTGTTGTCTCCTGCTCTTCCTCTTGATCCTCAGCAGCAGTCTCTGCTTGCTCCTCTTCATACTCCTCTGCCTCATATTCTACTCCCTCTTCTTGGTCATACTCAACATACTTGGGCTCTGGGTCACTGAACCAAGCCCACAGTAGCATATAGCATGTCTGCACACAATTGGAGGAAGGGAGTTCATAACATAGATTGAGATAGTAATTATGCAGCAACTTACAAGGAATATGATGGAAGATAGAGCTCCAATCCACTCAATAAGAGGCCATAGTCCCCAACTAGGATTAGTAAGCCAGCCAACGGGGGGACAAGAATGAACAACAGCTATAAGAGCTCTGCTATCAAACAGCTCTACAGCCCATGTGTAGACTACAGCTCCACCACAGATCAGATACAGTGATGTAAGCAACTGGGTCTGCATGCAGTGCACTGTATGTATCAGTACTCAGCAGCAATAGCACAATACTTACAGGTACTCCAGTGAACCACTTGGCAAAGATAAGATGCAATAGTGTGCTAATGTAGAGGAATGGACCTGCAATAACCACTATCCAATGTGGGAACCAATACAGACTAGCTCGCTGTGGTTGGAGCGCTAGATAGGACAGGTCAGAACAGTTGTTCCCAGGATCAGGTGTGTACTGCAAAGTCGTCTTACTGCAACAGATACACAATCAATCAATCGTACAAACTAACACATGCAGGTACTTACTAGTTGGTTCCATTGTTGACTACAGCAAAGCCTATAATGTAGACGATCCATCCTAACAGGGACAGAGCCACCACTGGAACTGAGACCTGTACGTGCATAGGATAAGTCAGTCAGTCATGCATTGCTTCGGTTTGCAAGGCTCTAATTACCTTTCTTGCTATTCCGTGAAGTAGCTGCATAATGAACTGTAGACTTGTGCAAGGTTATGGAGCAGAATGATGCAGTGGTACAGTTAGTGCTGTCAGAATAATGGGTGGGTCTCGAGAAGTGCTGTTGCTTTTCCCATGCAGCAAAAGTGGGTGGGTCTCGTTTGCACATGCGCAGTGCAACAGCCACGCCTAGCGCCTTCGGTCATAATAATTTATTCACAACATTTCTACGCAAAGTTAGTGTAAACACGTGAAATAAAAAACGTGAAAAAAAAACCTGGAAGAATACACACACTCATATAACTGCTAATGAAGGTTTTTGAAGGAGTTGCCAACACAGTAAGTCAGTGTGTATATATAGGACCGGCTCTTCTATTGACCAGTGTTGCCGGCCGGCCCCTGTGTATAGGTTGGTTTTTCGCTCACTATCCTGTCAGCCTGTTGTTGGGTGCTGTATGTGGTAGCCTTTGCCTTACAGTATCAAAGGTACAGATATATACAGAGTAATTGTCACTGTGTGTAATCGTTGTTCTGTGTTAGTTTGAGTGATACGCCCAGTGTCAACTCTACTGTTGTCAGTAATGCTGCGTTGACTGTTCCCTATCTGTTCCACTGGTTGTATGCTGTGTTCTCTCTGCCTCTCTACATCGCTGCCCTGACAGTGTTTCTGTGTGGCAGTCATGCCTTTACTTCGCTGAGTTTGCTGCTGCTTACTCCTCTTGCTTGTGTGTGTCTGGGGGGCATGCTACAGACTAACACATTACTGTATTATCAGTATTACCTCCTCAGCAACTCTGTCAGTCCTCCTCCCATGAGTGTACATGTGCAGACTGTGGGGGGGCTTGGATCACTGGTTACACTGGTGCGTTACCACACTGTCTGTCCGTCTGTGCATGTGATGTTTGTGTGATATGTGCAGTGGGCGGTAATGTGTGTGTGGACCTGTGTCCTTCATCAACGTCAAGCACGAGTAAACTATCAGGAAATTAATTGAAAGACGCTTTTTGTGTTCATCGAACAAATTATATCAACAACTACTGACTACAATGGTAACTATAATGATAACTACAGTGTAAGTGAATTTGAGCAGCAAGAAACGTGCATAAAAGTTTTCGTTAAATAATGATTGTGTTAAAAAAATTATAATCACAATAAAGAGGGGTTAAAAATTATAATTAGTTGAGTCACAACAGCAGCAAGTGTATAGGTTTAGTGGTACATTGTTGTTAGAGTATTTGACTCAGATTGAGTGATGATGTGCTGTTGCTCTTGGCCGCTGCACTATTCAGTCCTGGTGTTATTGTCTTCTCATCCACCGGCCGTAAACTACACACACACACACACAAGTCACTAAATACACACACACACACACACGTATCACAAAATATACAGTACTGCTAGAATGTGTCAAATAAACTTGTGAAATGCTTTGTACAGCAAATCCGCTAACGTTTTTTGTCCCTAAAACATTCTAGCTAATACGGTACGGTACGTACACAGCTTCACAAACCTCTCTGCTTTAGGTACTTTAGCCACAACAGTAGCTTGAAGGTGTTTCTTGCCAAGTTGTTGACCTCTGACCCTGCTTTGATGTCTATCTCTTCGTCTCCCTGCTGCTTCTTGCTCCTCTGTGACCTTCTCCAAACCACTGCCCTTGATAGCCACAGGCTCAAAGTTGAGATGAGGATCACTACGCATTCGATATATCTGTCCTTGAGAAGCTGACATATTTGGCTTGACAACGGGACGTCTGAATCGTCCATCATGGAACCACCTAGCCTCCACTCTGGCCTGGTCCATGGTATAGTAACTGCCACCCTCCCACGCAGCACCGGCATAATGGGGAAACTCTTGTATTGATTGAGAGGGAAACTGCTGGGACAGCGCGTGTATATCAGGCTGACTCTTGCCTACTCTAATCTTAGGAGTACTGGAGGGTTGAGAGAGATATTCTAGTAGTAGTGGTGGATTCACTGTGATCTCTGGAGGCTCCTCTTCGTTAAAGTCAGCTTGTGATAACTTGGTCATACATTCAGCAGTAGACTCATCAATAACTAGACTCTGGGAACCACCGTGATCGCTATTAGAATCCTCAAACATTGGCCTTTCTACACTCTGACTGACATAGGCTCGTCCGTGTGATCGCTGCACATAATGATCCCCTTCACCGTCAGGGTCAATCGTCAATGTAGGATCTGCTGAGCGTCGTCTTTGTTCAATGATAGAGCGAGGGTTTAGAGTGTTTTCATGAGAGCGTCTACGTGTTGCTAACATGTGTCGTGGTGGAGGTTGGTCCTCACTGTAGTTAGCAGAGCTCTTGTTGTGTCGCGCTGAGCGTAGCACATTCTGTGAGGCTGACAATGGATATCGAGGGTTGTCACGATGTGGGGGGGCTGGATAATAGGAGGATTGAGGATGCTGCGACGAACGAGGAGATATGCGTCGCTCACGATTAGCAGAGGAACTAGACCGAGGACGAGCTGTGAGGGTGTGAGGGTGTGAGGGTGTGAGGGTGTGAGGGTGTGAGGGTGTGAGGGCGTGAGGGTGTGAGGGCGTGAGGGTGTGAGGGTGTGCAAGCAGCTTCACAACACACACAATACTTTGCTCTATCGGGGGGGCATGCTTGTGGTTTGAAGTTGGAATAAACTTGATTCTATTCTTGCATCAACATTGCGTTGATACTGCAGTGCATGCATTGTGATCTATAGGCTTACCAGATAGTTTCTTGTTCTCTGCACGTAGTGTTGATATTTGATTCTGTGTTTCCTTGAGTTGCTCTCTCAGTGCGTTCCTCTCATCCCGGACTCTGTCCACATAGCTGCATGCATTCAGCAAAATCACCCATCAGCAAAATCACCCACCCATGGTTTCATGTTTTTTTTGTCAAAAATGGGATAAAAATTGACTTTGGATTTTATTACACCATTTGAAAGAGGCAGACCTAAATGTATTGTGATTGGACCATCCTAACTCAAGTTACGGTACTCAAGTTATGGCCATTCAAACATGCTTTACTGCCACTAGTGTATTGAAACAGCAGAAACTGTACAGCCATGCAGTAACTAGCATGCAGTAACTAGCATGCAGTAACTAGCATGCAGTAACTAGCATGCAGTAACTAGCATGCAGTAACTAGCATGCAGTAACTAGCATGCAGTAACTAGCATGCAGTAACACTGACTCACATTGACAGATCAGTGCACTTGTCGTGATAAGTGACTTGACGCACACTGAAGCGTAGCAACAATGTATCTCCCTTTAGGAAACCATCAGATGCTAACTTGGAGAGCTGGTAATATTTCTTGTAGCCCCAGCATTCACCATCACCAAAGTCCGAGACTGCAATAGAGAGCAGTGCAGTGCAGTGCAGTGCAGTGCAGTGCAGTGTGTGTTACAGTGAATGCAGTAATGCCTACCATAGTCTCTGCTGTAGTTCCTCTGAGCATACTTGTCTGAGCAGTTATATAGCATCTCTATACAGTAATGGTAACTTGTCACTTTCTCATAGCCTTCACTTAGCTCCATAAACACAGCCAAATAACGCCCCACATCTTCATGATGACCATTCTGTACAATAACATGCATGCACACATGCTCATGCATGCACAGCTATCTCTCTCTATTGCACTCACAGGGTAGACCTTGAGACGCCATGTGAGACCATCTAATCGTAGGTTCTCACTGTACACTTCCTCTCCCTTACGTTGCAACTCTCTGAATGGCTCTATCTTGAACAGCCCAGTGGTGTAGTTAGGCACTAACTCACTGCACCAAACATTACACAACTGCACTCTAACAGTAGTTAGCTCACTTGGTCAACTCCTGGGGATCAGAGAATGCCTCCATTTTGAGAGGGTGGTTGTATAATTTGTCTAATGATTCTCTGAGTTCCTTCTTTATCTCTCCCTCTTCATTCATTAGTGACCAGCATGAGCCACTGGCCATCTTATGCTCAAGATTGTGAGCTGTTCTCATAACATCCAGAGCTTGAACTCGTAGAAACTTCCTACACTCTATAAATACACAAACACACAGTCACACATCGAAGGAGGGGAGGGGAAGGGGGAGGGAGGGAGGAGGGAGGGAGGGAGGAGGGAGGGGAGGGGGAGGGAGGAGAGGGGAGAGAGAGAGAGGAGGATATCATCTACCTTCCAGTTTGCTGAGTTTGTCTTTAGTACGACCGTCAACTTTGTTGTAGAGTTTCTCCACAAGTTGTTGCATCTCCCTCTTGGTCTATATACATGCACATACAGTGTAGCTACATGAGAACACACGACCAACAGACACACAAACACACATACCTTAGACTTGCTCACTCTAACAACCTCAACTTTCTTCTCTACTTGGAGCACAAAGCTGAGTATGTCTCTCATGCGATCCCTCAGTTTACACAGCTCTGTCTCAAGAGCTAACTTGTGCTTCTTATGAAGCTTGTCCAGTGGTTGGAATGAATGTTCTTTATGTTTTCCACTGAACAGGGCACATTTGTAGCATATAGCGTTTCTGCAGGTCTCACAATACACACTGAGAGCGTTGGAATGAGTGGGGCACATCTGAGCATCATTGCTAGGCAAGCGACTCACATCCTCTTGTTTAGAACGAAGATCTTCAACAACCTGAAACAACAAATATCAAATTACAGCACACAACACTGTGGTTGGTAACAACGTACCGTGACAAGACTGTCGAATAGAGGCATTCTGACTAGCTCACGAGTTGTTAGAGCCATCCTATTATGAGAAGAAATTAGCTAATGAATGAACAACAAATGCCAGAGTTTGCGTGTAAGAATGCTACCTGCAATGTGGACAATCTTCCCTTGTCTCAGTGATCCATTTCTGCATGTGCATGCATGTGTAGGAGTGTGGATCAGTTCATCAGTGTTGTACAACACAGGCACACAATATGGCAACAGAGGTAGCTAGAATAACCTACTGTAATGCAACTGTGACAGACTAGTTTACAGCAGTGGGGACAGAGAGTGGTGCCTTTGAGACCCTCCATGCAAATATAGCACCTCAGCAACTCTGCTATTCCCTGCACATGATAAGGTCGAATGAATATAATAATTTATTGTTAAAACAATATCGTTGGCACCCACGATTAGTTGTTACTGCCCCACAGCATTCTTACCACTCCCTGAGCTACACCCTTGTGAATACAGTTAGCTAGTAATGTCATCAATGCTTCTCATGTTACAGCAGTAACAAACAGCTCATGAATATTATAATACAGTGATACAGTAACCACATGATCCTTTGAGTAGCTAGCTATACGTACATCACTATACCACAGCATATACTAAACACAATCAATCGCTTTGTGCTATATAAACAGTTACACACGATATAATAAATGGAACAGTGTTTTGGAACTCTTACAAGAGCTAGCTGACTCAACCACAACACTGAGCTGAGACTAGCTAGCTTGCTGCTGCACGTACCTCAAGTCCACCCAAAGTGCCTGACCCAGTAGTAGCCTCGTCCATACTGCACTGCTCCTCTTACTGGCTGCCGGCTAACCACTGTACTCGCTGCTGCTGCTGCAATGCACTACTGCAACGACGTGCATGCACATCAGTAATTACATGTGGGGGAGGGGCAACAACTTTACCTCGAGGGCGACCACCACGCATTATAAAAAGAAAAAATCGGTATTTACACACATTATAACGTTGTTTGTTTTTCAGTTCAGAATGTTTCTTGCTACAATGAGTCTCATGATCTCGTTAGTACCTGCAGAGGGAGGGAGGGA
>VSKX01065879.1_pt1 | contig 10764 bp, 6 predicted proteins | sample 4799481 | NCBI WGS metagenome assembly VSKX01 (sample SAMN12179537, study PRJNA552185) | sponge metagenome | biome: deep-sea hydrothermal plumes; feature: spots directly above weak diffusing fluid; material: sea water; isolation source: sponge from the Swan site of a hydrothermal vent ...
AACAACAACATCGTGGCGTCGGCTATGGGATGTTGCCCTAGACAAGGGCGTCAAAGGCACCCGAGTGATGCAGACTATCTTCAAGGAGCTCTGCTCTCTATGTGATCGACAAAATAATGTCATCTGATACCTCACGTCTACAACATGCCTGTGAGATTCACCCAAATGTGATGGAAAATACATCGTACGAAAACGTACTATCCGTTCTCGTTGCAGCCGACTCTATGGACGTACGCTATAATGAGAACTACAGTAAAACCCTGTCGAAGGCATACACGATATGGACTTTCAAATAAACTTACCTGTACACATGCATGAATAGTTTATAATTACTGTCTCTCCACTGTCTCAAACTTACTATTCTCACAAACCTACTATTAAATTGTTTTTTTTTTCTTTTTGTTTGTGCATATGCCCCTGGGTCACTGCAATGATTATTATTATTATAATGATGTATGTGATGGAACTTAATGGTCCGATTTCAAAGATTTACTGTTTTCTGGGCTCTCAGTTCAGAATGGTGTAATATAATTTTCAGGGCAATTTTCAGAAAAAACCCGTGGGTGTAAATGCCAAACTCGGGCTGTGTTAAAAAATTGAGCTTAAGTTTGATGTTTTTTCTGTACTTTCAGAAAATAAATTAAAATTAATGTTTCTTATAATTATTGCCACAACGTGAATCAGTGTTCTGTGCATACATTCATAACGACATAATATTCATAGCATGTCCGTTCCATTGTCAATAATTATACACAAAGAATCCACACAAAATAAAACAGACAGAGAGTGACAATTATAGTGACTACATAGAGCTCTCAGCTAGAGTTGGTGGCAGCAAGACTGCAAATAGTCGACTGATTTCTGATCTTTGTTAAGCGTCACATACTTAAGAAGGTCTATGCTGAAACAAAATGTCTGTCTTCTTCCTTGCACGCTCTCGATAATTCCACGACTGTAATAATAGCGAAGAGCTCGACTCATTTTCTCGTATGTCATATGTGGTTTGTTTCTATGACAACCCCACAGGCGTGCCAGGGCTGCTGGCTGAGCTATACGGAATTCGTAGTGTTGTCCGGTCCAATGGATGACGTCTTGATGATCAGGTGACAACAGTAGCTCTAACAAGAACACCCACAGCTGTACACTACCAGCACCTGTACACACACACACACGTACACTTGTAAATAATAAGTAAAAGTTATATAATGTATATAATTATAGATGCATATCAAGTAATATGCACTAAGTGCAATTGCATCATGGTATTGAGTAAGTGCACACGATCAATCAATGCATGACAAAGTAACTGCATGGTGATCGAGCTAACAGTCTGTAACACACACACACACACATCATTCATATACACGCACGTGCACACACACACACACATCACTTTTTATATGACACTGGAGCTTAGATACGCAGCGTCGAAGCGTCAGGAAACGCTCGATTAGAGCAAGTTCTATTCCAGCGTAGTGTCAGTATTATGATGCTAGCATCAAGTTGTAAACACACGCGCACGCCACCACACTGACAACAGGTGCGCACACACGCAAACACAATGACAGTAGAAGGGCTTACTTGCTAGTGTGGAGTGAGGTGCAAGAGACGTTTCCTCACACTCGTCTGAACAATCAATTTCCCCTGTCATAGCAACAGCTTCCGGTACATCTCGTTTTCGTGACGATACGATATGACTGACAGCTTCGTTACGAACACGTTCTATCTTGACCGGTGATGGATCAATTGCTGACTCAGCACGTGAGGGAGGAGACAAAGATAGAGGTGTGTGCAGACTCGTCACAAGCGTACTTTCTGAACCCCTCGTTTGCTGCTCGGTATTATTTAGATGTGTTGTTCTATCACGAGGTGTAGGGTTTAATGGCTTCACAAATTGTTCGGGTGTCATGTAACACAATACTTGGTTGCTTGGTAATCCAGAGCCCAACAATGGGAGCGCAGGAATTGGCTGCACTAGCGACATGGTCGAGTTGACAAGCATGACTGGGAGAGAGTTCAACGCCAGGCAATAGTTTGGAGACGGGGCCATCAAAACATTCGACACGTTAGTCTGATTGTGTGTGATCGGTGTGGGTGTGGGCGTGGGGAGTGTGAACAGTGAGGGAGGAGGGTCGTCTTTGGAGGGCCTTTTCCTCTTCTGGTTCACGGCTGTGGGAGAGGATCGTGAAGTGAGATCAGGTGTGACGGCTGTGTGGGTAAGCGATGAGTTTTGTGTTGCCTGTGGCAGCTCGACTACTTGTATTGTGTGTTCGTACATTTTTACATGAGTAGTTTGTCCAATAATGTCTAATAAAAGCTCTGGGGCACCGGCCGTGCAATAACAAGGTGGGCAAAGCGACCTTGAGATACTACCATGACGGTTGTTCAGTTGTACCATTGTAGAGGGGGTTGCTAGTGCAGAGAGGTTGTCGGAAGATGAATTGAGCTGTAGACGGATTCTCTCCTGCAAATCAAGGATGGCCTGCATACACTTTGCCTCTCCAAAGTTGCTAGGGGGTGGGCTGAGTATCGTCGGGGGTAAGCTCAGTGGAGGGCTGCTATGAGTAGCCACAGTGCTCTTGTTATCCGTTATCTTTATGAGTTTAGGAGGAGGCGGTATGTTAATAGAGTTAAATATTGAGTCTCCTGTGACAGTGATGTTGTACACACTGGTTGAAGTTGGTGGTGAGCTGATTGTTCTCGAGTTAGCCACAACTGTGGGGAGTTCATATGAGGCAGGGGGGTCCTTAGAGAGGCTAGTTGACATCTGATTCCCTTTGCTTTTCATAGTGGCTACTATTACTGAGTTCTTGCCAGCATAGGTGGTGTTCACATCTGCAGCAATCACAAACACTTATAGCACGTACAACACCAACTCACTATAGCACTGTAGCAAGTGTGAGCATAACCACAGCTATAGTACAGCGATCTGAACTGATTTGATTAGCTTGAATTTACAACTGACTTAGCTATACTAGTAATCACTCACACACAGGCTTGGTACAGTGCTACACTGCAGGCTGACCAACCTCGTCCTATAATATTAGCCCAATGGGTGGCATGCATTCCGGCTACACTGACAGTCTACTCCCCATTATGTAATAATGCCATTGATCAGATTAATTCCTTGGTTACCACTCAATTGTGGAAGGCAAAAAACCAAACCAAATTAGTTTAAGTACTAATGGGGTGTGCAAAACAGACCACACACAACCAGACATCCAATATGATCGCATAGACCATGCAAAGCTACAGTAGTTCTGCTGTAGCTACGTACTAGTATACCAATGCTTAGAACTTATATCTAGAAAACCTTGCTGAGTGAAAATGCTGTCCGTGACTTGCATGGATAATAAGTTGCTCGGTTGCAAGAGTAGCAGAGCACCTACTGTGGGCTAGCTCACCCGAGTGACAGATGGTTTTTAGGCATGCGAAAATATACCGCAATTTTGTTGCATTTAAGAATTACGTATTGGTTTCATGCGGACACGTACTGCATGGTTTACGTACATATAATTGGGGCGTGGCCTATACAGCCTTACAGTGGAACACACCCACACCTGTGACGTCTCCCAGACCCTCAGGGCGACCTCTTATCCACACAATAGCTGAGTTCTGCAGTCCAAACCCCACAAGTCCCTTCCCAAGTAGACTAGATTCATCGGTAAACACTAGTTCCCAGAGCTGTCTCAGTCCATTGCCACCGTATGTGATAATGTTGCTATAGAGAATCCGTCCAGAGCTAAACATCACCGTCAAAGCATCTCTGCGCACGTAGATCTCCCCCGACCGACTCTGCCGATAAATGATCTCTCCGAGTTTTCGAAAGCTCTGTTTCTCGTTGAAGAGGAGGAATGCCTGGTACTTAGCAACAACCATCTGCTTGTCTGTGAGCCCTCGTGCTAGATGGGAAAACAAGAAGACAAAAGTAAACACATATTGTGTTGTGCACAGTTCGCCAGCCAGCCACATTACACATGCATGCATTATAAAAATGGGTGTCTAGAGGAAGAATTAGCAGTAATTGGATTATATTAGAGTGGTCTCCGTTATCACCAAGTCTGATAATTGATAACATACCCACCACTACTTGCAGTACTTGGCATACATTACAAGGGTGACCTCCAAAAACCTAGAAACAGTGAGAAGACCAGTGGGCTGATAACTATTTAAAAATTGTGTCTACAACTTATGCCAGGCAATCACACTAGCACATTACGGTTTTAACTCAGTGGGTCTTATAATAAACGGTAACCCGCCTATAATTATACTAACATTGTCATGAGATTATGCCTTGATTTACAAGCAAGGCATCATAATTATGGATGGTAGCCGGTTGGTTTTTGTCTGCATGTCAGCTGCAGCATTGCAGCAAAACGATCACTTGCATTAAAGTGTATCTTAATATTGTGCTTTAGCTGTTTCAGTTTTACTTTCGTTCTTCTCTCGAGTGATACCAATTGAATTGAATGCTTTCCGTAATTAAAATATCGGAACATTTAGCACTGGCAATATGCAAAGTAAACAGACAATGAATATACTTAAAAAACTACTATCACCGGTAGTGATTGTGGTTTGTGCTGCACATTGAGGCAATTAACATGAACATCTCTGTATCGTGCACACCTTAGACTTAATTGCTTGCATGCAGTGTAATACTTACACTGAAAAGTATGTGTCCAATTGTAGGAAATTTGTAGGAAATTCGGTATTGCCTATAGAGGATAGGGCCAAATGTAATGCAATGCAATATACATGGAATTTGGCTCTTTTCTTCAGATTTCCTACATTAGGAAATTAATTTTTTCATCCAGTATTATTTATACAAAATTAACCCGAAAAGCTAACCTCATTGTGTCCGATACTTAATTCATAGATCAATAATTACAACAAGCAGAAAAATCAACATTACAAAAAATGTACTATTTGAACACTTCGTGACTGTCTCACGAGAAGGTTTGATGAATCGGAAAAGAAGCGTTGCATTAAATACTTTAACACTTAAAAATAAACTAATTGTGAGTTTAAATTTTTGTGCAGTTCTAGCTCGCAAAAATTATAATTTAATGTGTGTGACACAACCTAGCTTACTTTGCCGTATTATTGTTGTCAACCTGACACAACCTAGCTTACTTTGCCGTATTATTGTTGTCAACCTGACACAGCCTAGCTTACTTTGCAGTATTATTGTTGTCAACCTGACACAACCTAGCTTATGTTGCCGTATTAATGTTGTTAACCTGACACAACCTAGCTTATGTTGCCGTATTAATGTTGCCAACCTGACACAGCCTAGCTTACTTTGCTTGTATTAATGTTGTCAACCTGACACAGCCTTGCTTACTTTGCTGTATTAAGTAGCTCCTCAAAACAGTAAATAAAATGCAGTCTGGAAGTTTAGTGAGTCAGAGCTATATACGCTGGGTGTAGCAGTAAGTCCTAGGTTTTGAGTCTGGGCAAACAAATTACTTTTCTCACAATGAAAATATGGCTGCTATAATAATTGTAACGAATACCTGTATAATCCCATGCAAGGGACACTCGGTACCAGATAAGGCAATGGCTTGGGTTCACAATAAACGCTGGAACTTATGTAGCGTCTGTTACCCAGATGAGCGTAGCATCAGTGCATTATGTGAACGTTCAAGCATGCATGCATGCATGTGTATGCATACACGCATGTGGCCAAGGATTATGGACATGTCTTAATTCATGATATATCTTTAGTGGAGCAGAAATAATTCTCTCACTGATATATCAGCTGGCATAGTGGGTACCGTACTTATTAGAGTTAAGGTGACACCCTCGATTGGGACACCCTCGTTTATAATGCCCATATACCACCATATAAAATCAAATATTCTCGTACATTATTAATTATTTTTTAAGTGTCGCCTTATATATCGAATAAATACGGTAACCAAGCCTCACTCTCTCTCTCTATTTTAATGCTGCGTTGAAAACAAGGCCTGGTACCTATTGTATGGGTGATAGATAGTGTGCATGCGCTTCAAACCAGAATCTGGGTACGTAAAACTTCAGTAAAATTATACCGTAAACTACTATATTTCCTCAAATAGTTTCCGTGGGTACAATTAATTTCAGCAAATTTGTACCAGTTATTTATGATCACACCCATCGTGGCCACACCCACTCATGGCGAGAAGCAAAGAGAAATGAAATACGATACTGTTCGTTAGTACAGCACTAGTGAACTGAGTTAGTAGACAGTTGACTGACTCTCTAAATCAGTTGTCTAGTCCGTTCTTCGATAAGAACCTTATTCTCTGCAATTATGTGCGTATACTACATGAGAGCGAATACTGTCCGAGGGCGAATACAATTCGAAGGCGAATACTAACTCACACGCGGTTTGTAGCGGTGCAAATACTATACGAGGGCAAATATTTCTCGAGGGTGTCGACTGAGTTCCCTGAAGCTGGACCTCAGACTAATGCCAAAACTAGCGCAGAGAGTGAGTACTACGCTAACTGTACTGGGAGCTAACTTTGAGAGGCTATAACTTGTGTTAGGATTGCCGCATTGCAAAACTAAAGTATGCATTCAGTAGCTCTTGAGAAGGACTTTCAAATGATATGTGTTTAGATTTGAGTTTTGTGTCTGGCCGAAATCCTTCAAATTGTAGTTTGTGTGTGAGTGTCTGTCTAGCTATAATAATCTTTTACAGAGTGAGTGTCGTCGCCCCAGGCAATGGACCTTGACCCCGTGTCCAGTCACACAATGCTAACGTACAAGAGGGGAGGAGGGGAATACCCTTCATACACATAAAGAACCCTAAACACTTACTCTTTCAAGGCCTGATAACGAAAATTTAATCCAACGAAAATTTCCGATTATACGGATATAATACAGCAGTTTATATGCATGCATTGTCTGTGTAATAGTCTGTAGTTAGTACGTGCATGTATGCACGGAGGAGTTGAGTTACAGCAAAACAAAAGCCTTACAGCTTTTTTTTTCATATGGAAGAAATCCCAGCAAATATGGTGGTGTCTGATACTCCTACTCGAAACATGCACGTATAGCAAAATAGCTAACACATATCCGAATGGTATGGTATATTAGGTAAACCATGCATGCACTTATCACATGTAATGGGAAGAACTCCATGTATGCATGCAGCTACATGCAGGTAACTGTATATATACCGTAAGTTTTGACATTTTTGTGGTATGTTAAATTTCGTGGCAAAGAAAATCCACGAAAATAGATTTGCACAAAAATTTAACTCGTACACGACATAGCTAGCTAGCTAGCTACAGTACGTATCACCGCAAAAATCGCATCCTGCCAGCATGCAATCACGGAAATTTGTTGTGTTGGAATGGTAAACGAGGAGTACATGCATGTGCTTGCATGCATGTAGACCAATATGGTACACAGGTATGCATGAATCATGCATACCTGCCATGATAAACTACACTGACATCATGTGGGAATTACACTGGAACTCACCAACTGAGAAATTCTTCTTTGATCCACACGAGATCAAATTTCCAACCGACTGCTCATTCTCCTCCTGCACTTGTAGGGTAAGGAAATCATTAGAGAAGGCCGCATTATTGTCACTTTTACAGCTTCCTTTCTGCCGCTGGTGGCCAGCTGAGGTAGTGAACATTATTGGTGGGTATTTAAAAACTCCTCTAGTGGACTGTGAATAAAGATTGTCCAAAAAGTTCAATACATCACGATTCTGTATTTCACCGTTAAATCCAACAAACAAAACTAGTCGCTCTTGCATAATCTTTTTTAACGGACCAAATGCAGACAATGGAGTGCTGCCCTCTCTTGTCCAGATACTTCGTGGCTGAGAGTACAGTCCACACAAATGCAGCACAATAATGGACTCATCCGACACAACATCAACTTCTTCATCAGAGCCGCCGCCAAGTAACCAGGTCTTGAAGGAATCGTCATCATGCAGAGTGGCTTGTCTAGTGCCAGGCAGAGAGTCCAGTTGTGTGCATGCCAACATGGCCCCTTGTTTCTGCAGCTCACACAGCTGCACCAAAGTCCTGCTGCTTGGAGGAGAAGGGGTGGGGCTTGTTGTATCTTGGAACATCAGCTGCAACCATTCTAAGAAGATGTTCATTTCTCTCAAGGCATCAATGGCTCTTTGCAAAGCTGCACCAACATCTGTCGTATCTGCATTTTTAATTTCTGACAGTAATTTTCTTTTAGCTGAGAGGGACAATTTCTTGTGTGCTTGCAAGAATGCTGTAGCTGCCTCTAGCAGTTCTTTGCAGCTCTTGGAGCCTGTAGCAGCAGGGCCTAATACAAATAAACAAGCAGATGGGTTTACTTCTAGCAGAGGGTTGCTGAGGGTACTTGGTGCAGGGGGTTTGCTGGTCATCTTTGTATAGCTCAAAGTGGGATATATCTGGGACAGATGACATAAAGCTAGAATCTTGATCTAATATCAGATCTGCGGATATAGCTACAGATCTAGCATTGTCACAATGAATTATCATAAGTCATTCCTACTTGCTTCTTTTGCAAACCGCTTTTCATTCACAGTCTATACACTTGTGCTGTGCGCAGCCACCTAACTCAATTAGCTCTCTCAATGACAACAATCCATGTCATTATGTAATTAATGAATCCTGCTGCATCACAATTGAAATAATTATAGCAACCACCAATTATTAGCTATTACTGTTCTCCCCTCACATAATTACAGTGTGAACTCCACAGCACATTGCAGTAAAAACAAATCAGAGACAGACAGACAGACAGTGGAGTATTTACAACAAGGCAAGTACTAGTGCATGAATATACAAACACAGCTAACAAACTGTCTGACATCCTCTGAAGTAAAAATTAAATAACTTTTCCCAGTACACTTGAATGAATAGTTTGTAACTGTACAGTCCATTTATCCAAAGCAGAATATCTGCAAAGTAAGAAAATTGGTTATAATTATGTATACATACATAGCGTCAAGCAAACAGAGAAAAGGCAATGTCTATAAAAGCCTATAGTTCACAATAGTTAGGATTGTTACGCCAGTTACGATACGATGAATAGAAAATAGTTCTATTCATCCGATGTGTCGTATCACACCCGTCGTAACCTACGTAACGATCCTGTTGTGTCATATTGTGAACTAGGCATAAGGTGACAGTGGTGCACATTCCTAACCCAAATGCAGACTGAAGATCCATGCATGACAATAGTATTGTGCAAGTTAATTGCCCCCGGCTCACCTGGCACCTCCTCTAGCCTCCTGATCCAGCTCAAGGATCTGCTTTACTTGGTCAATGCGTCCGCTAATGGCTCTGTCCAGTATACAGGCGACCAGCAGACTCTCCACCTCAGCTCCCTCAATGTTGAGCTCCTACACATGCACACAGAAAAACACACATGGCTGCATGCACTTTGTGAGCAACACGTTTACACAACAATTGTGCCTGTAAAGGCTGGTTCACGATACTCGTTTCGTATGGTATTACCGTCCGAATAGCATTTCGTATGTTACGTTACGAAATGAGTGTCTATAGAACTAGGCTTTAGAGAGAAGGGCACAGTTCCTTTGGAAACCACTCAGCATTTTAAACTACCGTATGGCTAGAAATTTCTGCGGCCCAAAATTCTGCGAATAGCTGTTTAAAGACCTACTGCAGACTGCGGATAATATTTCATTTTCAACTGTTAAATTAGTAAAATACTTTTGCTGGGGGCGTGGTTTAATAAGCATTGCGCAGAATTCAGAATTCACAGAATTTTGGGCAGCAGGAATTTCTAGCTATAGTACTTTCTCTGAAGGCAGGGTAATAATCAGCACCATCACACACCCACTCAAATGAGAGTGAAGACAGTCCAGACAATAACACTCAGAGACAGACTAATTATGATTATTGGGTAGTCATAATCTGATTAAAGTGGATCACGACTGTGGAGTACAGATGTACCAACCCTTGGAAACAGTAATCAATAGCACTTGACTACACAAACATCACTAGTAGATAACACAATACTGTAACAATGGGGAACTAAACTCTATTAGCGGTCACCTGGTCATCACTAGAAGTAAAATGTGATTCTCTGATAAAACATAATGATATTTTGACTGACTAATCCTACGTTAGAAGGGGGGTAATTTGAAACTTGAAATATCAAAGTATGACCAAGATACAGTGCAAAAACTGAGGACCAACACGAATATACATTTTACACAGTTGGATCGGTTCCAATTAGAATTCCAGTATAATATTATTGACATCTACTTTCTACATTGATCACATAATCAGCGTAACATGCCCCACAATCTTTGCCGTGTGTGACTGTTGCCATACCACTGCTACCATAAAATGCCGCCTACCTGTGCAATGAAAGCTATCCGCACTCTAGTGTACGGTCGAATGAGCTTGACCAACACCTGGGTCCTAATATTTCTCAACAGGTCTTCAATGTGCTCGCGTATGAATGGGTCCTCCATTATTGTACGCCTGAGGAACCGGGGCATATGATCAGGACGTCAACTTGTAAACAAATATCCCTCACCGATTAGTACGCAGGAGTTTCTCAAACTCTGTGATATCATCATTTTGATAGGCTTGTACGAGATTGGTCATGGCCAGTATCTCAGGGTTATTCTTGTATGGCTTGGCCTGAAGGAATGTGTGATTGCGTGAGAGTGTTGTGTGTGTATGCATGGTGATCATGTGCTATGTGTGTGCACATAGACTACACTAGGTCTAGTGTTGTGTGTGTATGCATGATGATCATGTGCTATGTGTGTGC
>VSKX01019326.1_pt1 | contig 10758 bp, 8 predicted proteins | sample 4799481 | NCBI WGS metagenome assembly VSKX01 (sample SAMN12179537, study PRJNA552185) | sponge metagenome | biome: deep-sea hydrothermal plumes; feature: spots directly above weak diffusing fluid; material: sea water; isolation source: sponge from the Swan site of a hydrothermal vent ...
ACGTAAGCGCGTCGCTCTGTGGGGGGTTGTCGCATGAGTTTACACAGGAAAATTATTTTACTGGAATCCTATTTTTGCGACAGTGTTACGACTATGTCAGGTTGCATGTATTGTGAACTCGCCTTAAGGTCCTCCCATTTTCATTTTGCTAGGATTTGATTTACATTACTAGGTATAGCGATAATCTCCAGTATGGCTAAAATGCCCAGGCAAATTTGACTCCTTACCAACTGTATTACAGTAGATACCACACACACACACACACACACACACACCTTGCTGGTTCATTAACAGAGTCCTGGTGGTGTGACGAGGGGGGGCCGGGGTGCAACGGGGCGCTGCCGCATTCCTCTGGAAGTAGAGGGGAGAACATATCACAGAGGGCGTCTCGAGGCCCAGACAATGGTGGGCTCTGTACAAACAAGATACGTATAGTAAATAAAACTCTGAGGTATAAGAAAACAGGAAACAAACGTATTGTATGACAGCGTATTACAAGCATGCGATTAGAGCACTCAGACACAGACTGTGTGTAATTTTGTTCCAGCTACCTTATTGTAAACGGGTACTAATTTAGCGATTTTGTGATTATTGCTAAATTTTGTCCCTGTTAATATGATTAATGTTAATATGTATTGAATTTGGTGCGAATTGCCAAAATTAGTACCCAAAAAAACAGAAAGCACCAAAAATACTACCGTCTATATTAGTAACATCAGGAGCACATAAAGAGTATGTGCTCCTGGTAACATTAAGGTATTGTCTAGGTACTGTACGTGTTGTAAGTACGTAACCCACCTCGACTGGACTGACAGGCTCAGACGATTTAGTGGTGCACTCCACAAAGGACTCGTGGGGGCTGCTGGACTTAACTCTGCCTCCCTCGTCACTGGATGCCTCTGACCCTATCAAATGTCTGTTCTCTTCGTTACCTTCTCTCTCACAAGTCGGAGATTCCTCTGGTGACGACTGGGCCAGGGTAGGGGTGGTTAATTCAGAGGGTGGTACTTCTCCTCTCAGTAGAGCAGCTGTTTTGCTACGAGTGTATCTAGTCACGGACCAGAGGTGGGAAGGAAAGAGTGAACTAGGTGTGGCTTCCACAGGAGAAGACTCTCTTTGCTTGATTGACTTGGACTGGGAGTTACTCTGCTTCTTTTTGGTAGTTTTTAAGCGTGTTCTCTGAGATGGTGAGAGTGAGTCAGCTTTAGGGCCAGCAATGGGCAGTCTGTCTGGACTAAAGTGATATGGTTTCGAGTGTGCTACAGTATTGAGAGATGAGGAGGCCAGGAGAGGTGACTTGCTGCTGCTGAATGTAGTGTTGGGGGTACTTGTGGTTTGTGGGGAGTCACACCTAAGTCCTGAGGAAGGAGAGAATTTCACAATCGATTAGTATCAATTTCTCATGGCTGTTAGCCAAGTGAGCTTTGTGCTCTCACCCGCATCACTTGTCCAAGTACAAGCTGGAATGTCTTTGCTGTGTGCAGCATCAGTGTTCTCCTTAATGGCCTTTGGGGAGAGCCTTGCCAAAGAGACCACTCGGCTTCCTTGGGCAATGGGTCTGGACTGAAGTGACAAGTATGTACAAAGAGAGGCAGTAAATTCAACACTATAAATTATTATTATAAACGAGAGAACAATACAATTGGTGATTAAGTAAGAGAGGTTTCGACTACTCACTTTTCGACGGGGATGCACTGTTTTGCCAACAGTTGGCGGAAGTAACTCGTTCACACTGCCTGGGCCTACACACACAGGTAGTCCCTCATAACAAGGTGCGATACACACACGCACTAAATGGTCTAGGTAAAGAAATTAGAGGGTACACAAACCATCAAGAAATTGTATTTGTTTTCGCGAAAACCCTCTGGCAAAATGGCAAACAAATAAATATACGCGTAGACGAATACACACACAGACCAGTATTTGGGTTAGCATGCAATCATTGCTAATAGAAGTATAGCCATGCACTTTACAAGCAAAACTTTACCAAACAACAGGGGAAAAATTACACACACAAAAAAAAGTAAAAATACACAGTTACCATGGCAAGTGGAGCTAACTAAACGCAAGGACATAACCACAAATAATTGAGCGCTGCTATTACCTTATTGTTACTATTGTAGACGGGTACTAATTTTAGCGATTTCGTGATTACCGCTAAACTTTGTCCGCGTTAATAAAACATTTTGTCCGGGTTTCTAATTATGTTGTGTTGAATTTGGTTAATTTCGTGCGAAAAAAAAATCTCAAAACGCCAAAATTACTACCCGTCTATAATAGCCGTCTATAATAGTAACAATAAGGTAGTCTAAGCATGCATGTATGCACACTACTTAATCACCTCACAGACAGAAACGGGCAGAACTAAGCCAAGAAACAAGTGTCTCGAGCAAATGACTACCTACTGCACCCACTGGTGAATGAATAGTAACCTAATTAAAATGAAAGTGCCCTATTGAGACGAGAGGTCACTCCACTTATTAAAAAAACTAGCCAATCAGATTGCTGCCGATACAGGAGAGGGTGGGTCGTGCATGCAGCCAAAGGTAATGAATAAGGGAACAAACAAAAACATGATAATTTGGTACTTTAAGCTCAGTTCAGAAGTGGGAGAGAAAGACACACAATAAGGACAAAACGCTTATGGTCATTGGCAACTAAAAAGTTCTTTCTTTGGCTTACAATACGTAGTGGGTAAATTATGAATCCTGTTCAATGCTGAGGTAGCTATGCAACAAGAATGTTAAGAGCTCTAAGTCAGTTAGGGCCACTCTAAGATTTCAAATTGACAAACTGAAAAGAAATGTCTTTTCAGTGCAGGAAACAAGATACATTACTGCTTACATTACTGCTTACATAGTGTAAAAGACAATTAACGGTACAAATATTTTTAGTGGCTGTTCAAATATTTTTAGTGGCTGTTCAAATATTTTTAGTGGCTGTTTGTTCACATTCGCTTTCACTATTGTGAGAAATAGTGCAAGCATATCACACTGGTTTGCGATAAATACGACATTCCAAGGATGTGAAATGTATGCCATTATCACAGAATCCTTGTAGGTCCGAAATAGATCCACAATAAAAGATTAACTCGGATTACAACGCGTTTCATGTTAAATATCATTCTAACAATTCGGAGCCAAAGGTAAGGCTTCTAGTGAATGCAAATGGAATTAACGAGAGCCCATATTTGATGCAAGGGAACGCTGTCAAGTCCAACTCTTAGTAAGGATACATTCGTACAGTTTGACAACATATACGGACACGGGGGAAACACTTTTATACATACACACACTCAGGAAGAGTAGAGGAAATGCGATAGACAATAAAAACGCTACGGATTTCCAACTATGAGCTTATAATGAGATACCGTATAACACATTATTATATTTCGAGGCTAGACATTTTCGTTGGTGCTGCTTCGCTCTTGGGAGGGTTTGCGAAATTAACTTCCGTGATTGAAATTTTATGATCACGTGCGCACGTACGTCTTTGGAACGTATTTGTGAAATTAACATTCGTGAAGTGATTTCGCGAAAATTTCTAGCCTCGAAATGTATGTGTTATATGGTACATAGTTTAGTTTAGTTAACTTAGTAACCAAATTCAGTTTTGCTGTGAAAAAATGTTACAACCCGTTCTGTGTCCCTCTGTGTTGGTGCTGCGGAAGCATTCCACAGCAGACTCATCACCAACAGCCTACCACAATGTGCACACACACCTAGACACCACGAACAGACCAAAGGGGAACAATCGCTCAATTGCTTGTAAGAGGCCTAGCCAAGACAAAGCAGTTGTGTGTATGTGAGAGCAAGCATAAACACTAACACCTGTTGAGGCAAGCACAGTCTAAATACAGATACCATACGGACATGTTGAAACTTACGTACGTACGTACCAACAAATATCGGTTACTCAGATCCGCATTGAAAATGCGTAATGTAACAGATTAGGATGTGTTTTATACAGATTCTTTGATATGCAATGAGGGAAGTTGCATAATGAAATGTAAGTGAGAGACATTGGAAGGACTGATGTCAGAGTCCATTGATTCCTGTGGTTTAGGCCTCAGTCCGACTGTCTCCTGAAGATCTAGCAATGCTGTCAACAAACAAGGAAACCTAGCAACAGCCACAAGCAGCGCAACAAGCACTAGCTAGTTGCTGCAACGGTAATGTCATTGTTCAAATATTTATAAAGAAAGACCGCATTAATTGAAATAATTGTGTGAGTGGGTTTAGAAAAATGAGGTGATAGCTTTTTGTTGGTCAACAGAAATCAGGAAGACAATAAAACTGCAGTCAAAAATAGAGCTGTGTGCTTTTCAAGTACGATCAAACACTTAATGAATGTCACAACAGTGAGAGAGATATTGCAGCTCAAATATCAAAGGGTGTATTATAGTCCCAGGTGAGTCAGGGGTCATTGGTGAGTGGGCAAGACTGAGAGTGAGAGGGATGTTAGTTAAGTAGAGCAGCCAATTCCCACTTGGATACTGATCAGTATGAACCACTTAGAGGACACAGAGATCGATAATTGTGCATTAGTGATCACCCTATCCGTGCACTACATTTGGTCACATCAACCCTAGTGCCTAAATTTGCAAGGAGAATGCATATATACATTTTGCCTGATTCACATCCAGAGGGGGTCGAAAATTCCCTCAACCGACTAATTGAGCCACAATGCACACACAGTACAGCTGCTAATCGATAATGAGATCAGATGAAAGCTACTGCGATTTGTGATGCTCTTGAGGGAGTGAATCACAAACAGAAGTAGGTTTTTATGGCGATAATGAGCCATGAAACTAGTGCGTGATGTTTCGTGTCAGAGTAATTATTCGTCAGCATTGTGCAACACTGATGCACGTAGGGCTAATTTGAGCAATGTCAACACGGTAACCCACCCCACAAGACATATTCAATTATTGAAACATAATACTGGCAGGGGACGAACGTAGAGACATACTGTGTTAGCACTCAGTACAGTGCTCGCTCACATAAAATTGATTGCTTAATGATTTGTTGTACTCAAACATTCATTAATCAATCTCAGTGGGATTGTAATTAAATCTGGGAGTGAACTAGTGCTTAAACAATACACAATCATCAGAGAGCATTATTTTACAACCGTTGGAGTGATTATCTGATTATCCCTAAATGTTGTTTGCCTGCCTTTATTTTTTATAGCTGAATTACTAATATAATGGAGGTATACAGTACAAGTCAATGTGATGGCTGGTCTCTAGCCTCGTCCCCATGCCCACTGAAGATGGCCGGGCCTGGTATCGACTGCTTGCGCATGCGCTAACCTTAGTCAGATTCTGACTAAGATCAGGATAACGTGTACACGGCTCAGTAAAATAAAATGACGTCATCGTGGACTCTTCGAAGGCCTGTGGAGGAGCTGGTCTCCTTGGTCAGGCGTCGCCGCCCTCGATCATTGCACATGCAACAGTCGAGGGCGGCGTCTCTTGGGACTACTATTAAATAATAATTATTGCCAATTGATGGGTCAGTGATACCTTGAGATGAACTCCATATTCTCTTCAGCTTAGCAGTGATCTGACTGTCTGTGAGGAAGGGGAACTTAGCAGCATACGTCGTCTTCCTTTGTTTGATGAAATCCTTACACGTGGCCATTTTTTCTACAGCTTCGATTACTCACCGCGTGCACGTACTTGTAATTGTTTAGCGGTAAAAAAAAAAAAAAAAAAAAAAAATTGTAATTGTTTAGCGGAAGTAGAGCGGAAGTAGATACAAGTTCCGGCTTGTGTTTTGTGTATAAAACCGTCAATTACAAGCTGCACGTTTCATCTACTGAATCTGAAGTTGTTCGGGCGTTCTCAATTGTTGTTTACCGTACAGCTATAGCTGGCTATAGCAAGACAGGCTGGTCCTGGTCTCACACGAGCTGGAACTCGTTACACAGTCTCTTGCTATCCGACATTTTTCACCGTCTCTGCGAGCAGTGCTCCAAGAGTCAGTCTTCCGCTGTGCGGCTCACTCAAGTTTTACTTCCAAGTTTCTGTTGCAGTGCAACGAAGAGAAATAACTGGATCATAATTTATAAATACACAGGACAACCTCAAGCCAAGATCTCCAATCTAGCAGACTCTAGCAGTCAATAATCAACACCTCCTCACAATTCACAGGACTTCTTCTTTGTTACTATACAACAACTACTTCTCTTCTCTCTCTTATACCCAGTGCAATGTCTGCTGCAGTTATTAGTAGTCTACCTGTGGCCCAACCACAAAATCCCTCAGCCTATTCTGCAAACGAGCGATTCTACACCTTTGGTACCCCGAGTCCTCCGAGCGTGGCCTCGCCGTCCGAGTACAGCTACTCTTCAGAGCTGGAGGACAGTGGATTCCACTCTGACGAAGAAATCCAGAAGGTAACTATCACTCTCTTGTTGTTTGTTTACTAGAGTCACTGTACGCTCATTCATTGCCTGCTGCTACGCCCCGCCCCGATGCAGCCTAGGCAGATAGTAACGAAATTCATACATATCCACATTGATAATATCACTATAGCGTAAATCGAATTCAGTTGCCTGGCAATGTCTGATTTGCCCACTTAGGAGAGCGTTGTTTTGTGTGTCTAAGGAATACCACCCACCTACCAGAATCAGGAATTCATTATTTTGCTGACATTGTCCCATTTTTAGCTATATCAATTGATGTTTATTTACTCCTTATTGAATTGTGCTCATCTATATGATTTCCACTTGCAGGCTCGGCATGAAATGACCAAATACCTTGGCAGTCAGAGTGACGACAACTCCTCCAATGCTTCTGATTTGGACGAATTCTTTCGTGATTTCGAGCTCTCCGATGAGATCAGTAATCCCGCTCTAAGCCCCTCTGTTAAATCCGAGTACTGTCCCAGCCCACCAATGCCTTCCGAGGAGCTGCTGCCAGTCAAAGTGAAAACCGAGCTCACCTCTTCTTGTGACCTCCCCAGCTCACCCGGTGTCGAAAGCAGTCATCCTCTCAGCCACTACCCATTCCAGACATTTGGAAACCAGGCCTCGCCACCCCCTGCCGACTCCAAGACATTGGTGCAGTCTCAGCTGCCCAATTTTGCCGACCTCTCCTCACCCTCTTATTCTCAGGTGAACATCAACGTCAACACGCAAGTGTACACGTACGCACCATCCATCGCTGGACAAGCGTTCCCTACTTCTATGCCTCTGCATCATTATCCGGTCAGCTCCCAGAACTCTAACCCTTCGTCCCCGATGAAGGAACAGCTGGCCTTCCCTCACCTAATGGCCCCCGGAATAGCTGGCTACAACCCCTACGACCTGGTCAACGCTGTTTATTACTACGCTAAGCCACAGAGGAACAAGCGAGTCCATCGCTGCTCCTACACTGGCTGCAGCAAAGTCTACACCAAGAGCTCACACTTGAAGGCCCACCAGAGAACGCACACGGGGGAAAAACCGTACAAATGCAACTGGGAAGGCTGCACGTGGAAGTTTGCAAGATCTGATGAGCTTACTCGACACATGCGCAAGCACACTGGAGTTAAACCCTTCAAGTGCCCTCACTGTGAACGAGCATTCTCTCGATCCGATCATCTTGCTCTCCATCTGAAAAGACATCAATAAAGTCAATACGGTACGGTTGTCTTTCTACTGCAGCCATTGATTGCTTACGTCACATCTGAACTAACAAGACTCTATAGCTAGCTAATAGCTCTCTCTGTATTTGTCGTGTGGGTCACAGTGTCACTTACTGCAGCAAGGGCTAACATGCCAACTCTCACTTTTTTCCTATTCTGTTTTCTTTCCAATGTTTGTTAGTATCACCTTTACTATGATTCATTTTTGTACCCTTCTTTTTGCCAGCTTAGACGATTATTACTCTCTACTGGCGTAATTGAAAACTTGTCAAGTTTGTGATTGATTTTTGAATTAAACACACCTACATGTACATACTGATACATGCATGTAGACACATTTAGCGAAGGTTGACACAATTTAGTCAAGGTTGACACAATTTAGTCACCTTCTGGTTGCATGCAATTAATCTTAAAAGCTTCCAGTGTCACTTTGTTGGGTATAGGTATGAATAGATTCTTGGCAGCTACCTAACCATGAACTCCACTCTAAGCCAAACAACTATTGTACCTCTGATAAGCCATTCACAACAATTGTGGTCACGGCAACATGTCAGCCATAATAGAGTGAAGGGTACTGTATATTGTGGACACCTATTGAGCAGTGAGAGAATGATATTCCCAAGGCACTAGATCAGAATACATACACCCTTGTGTTGACGGGTTGAGTGTCAGGTGGTTGACAGGGGAGAGATTTCAAAGAATCCTCATACACGAATTAACCCAGTAGCTAGGCTTCTCTCCATTCCCAAGATATCGTTTCTGATTAACAATACTTTTGGGGGCAAACAGTTAGAATAAATATCTGCACAGCAGACAGCTGTTCCAATATCACATACTCATAAAAAGCAAACAACCATAATAAACAATCACACAAACAAGTGACATGCAGTACGAAATTTACACCAATACAAAAAACTATCGAATGTCCTCGCTAATAGTCACATTGTTCTCTATATCGGCAACTTGATACGGCTGGATCATCATCGGCTCGGCTCCCGAGGCAATATTGAGAGTGCCCGAGGGGAAAGGGACGTCTTCTTTGTGCTTGATAAGGTGGAGAGCCAAGTGGTCAGACCGAGAGAAAGCTCTCCTGCAGTCTCTACACTGGAAAGGTCGCTCTCCCGTGTGTCGCCGATAGTGACGAGTCAGCTCGTCCGAGCGTCTGAACGCCCACTCACAGGACTCCCAAGGACACACAAACGGTTTCTCCCCCGTGTGGATTCTCTTGTGAGCCTTGAGGTGAGAGCTCTTGGTATACATCTTCTTACAATCAGGGTGTCCACAGCAGTACATTCGCTTTGTCACCTTCTCTCCACTACTGCTCTCGCTCTCAACTCTAGAGGGGGAAAATCACATGATATGTGCATATAATTATGATCAAAGTCACACATACACAAACGTACGTGCACATGCACATTCAGTGAACACATAGTTACGTAGACTGTTTAGGTACGTAGGATGATGCAAATGATTGTGTAGCCTACAATAAAGCACTTTGCATTAGAATAGACGTAGCTTTCATTCAAACAAATACACCACGGGTCTAGTTGGCAGCCAGAGAGCTCCTAATGCTAGGCTGGCACTAAACATGGCGCTGGTGTGTATAAGGATACAAAGAGAAGCAGTGTAGTACATAATTGGGGCTTGAAAAGGTACATACATGTAGTCCATTAATTGAGATGAGAGCAATGACTCTAGAACAACGAACAGTGGTAAGAATAGTACATTCAAGTCTCGCTCTAACTGCCAAACCATAAAGCGACTTGCTGCCAGAAAAATGGAACCAGCACATCTGGTGACTCAATAGAGGGACCCTCTCTTACGCACACAATGGACAATGTGAATTAAGTACGTAGGTAACAACTGAACAGACACAACTATAAGTAGCTCGCTAGTGAGCAGCCAGGCATTTAGCTACGGGTATTGTGTGTACACTCCAGTCAACCGCAGAATGCCTGCAATGCATATGGCAAATTGAGCACGGTAACCTAATCACATACAAGTCAGCACTGAAAGTACACTCGGTATTACATACAGTGTACTGTGTACACAAGACCCAGACTAAGAATTGGTATCACTTTTCGTCACGGAATGCGAACTTCTCATCCATATGGGATTTAATAGGCGTGAAATGTCCCTCATAACAAACCACACATCGTCACAATACCTTACTGTTACTATTAAAGACGGGTAGTCATTTTGGCGATTTCAGATTTTTTTCTGTTTTAATGGTACTAATTTGGCGATTCGCACCAAATTCACCAACTTCAATACAACATAATTAGAAACGCGATAAAAAGTTTTATTAGCGCGGCCAAAATTTAGTGATTATCACGAAATCACTAAAATTAGCTAAAAATTAGTACCCGTTTTTAATAGTAACAATAAGGTACACACACACAAAGTCAATGCATGTGAGCAGGCTTTGTCTCGAGAAGGATTGAGCAAAAAGCGCTAAAATTAACCCAAGTACGACACAAACCAATGTGTTCAAACAATGCACACACTGTTAGTGTACACGCACACTGTTAGTAGGGCTTGTGGTCACAAGTAGCGTCTACTAGTCAGACAGACAGCGACAACTTAGAATATGGGACGACAACAAAAGTTTTACTTTGAGAGAGGCACTTGGCTAGAACACACACACACACACACAAAACCACATGCACACACACACCAAACTGAAAAATGATGCCATCAACAACTATTGCTTCTGAATCAGTTATCACAGAACGTACACAAGTAATTAATAATGGCCCTAGCTGTTCAACTATAGTCCCTCGCTCCCAGTGCAGTGTGTGTATGTCCCCCAGTCCCATGTTAGGGAGAAGACAAAAGAGTGTATAGACAAAATGCCAGTGTGCTGAAAGTGCCGCTGGACCACTAATATAATTACTAGCCGCCGGAATGCAGGAATCCTGACAGAGCCAAAGTAAACACAACTTAACTTCCCCTTGCAGCAGTTCTAGTTTTTGTTTTATTAGTTTTTAAGTTTGGCCCGCATTCAATATTATAATATCAGCCGAAGACAAACACAAACTATCGCGAAATTAATTAATGTACGTTAGTGCGTGCTTACTGTTTAGTGAGAATAATATTTCCACCTCGCTGTGTTGTGGGTGTG
>VSKX01081307.1_pt1 | contig 10750 bp, 8 predicted proteins | sample 4799481 | NCBI WGS metagenome assembly VSKX01 (sample SAMN12179537, study PRJNA552185) | sponge metagenome | biome: deep-sea hydrothermal plumes; feature: spots directly above weak diffusing fluid; material: sea water; isolation source: sponge from the Swan site of a hydrothermal vent ...
GGCATGCGCGCACCGAGGCATGTTAGGCAAAAGTGACTCTGGCAAGTGAGATTCTGGCAGCAAAGTCACAAATATCCACAGTCTGTAAGAAGTTGTAAAGCAGTAAGAATGGCATGAAAGAATATGATTGTACATCGCAGGCTTCTAGTATCAACACGCTTTGTGCTTATCAGGATTTTAGACTGAGAAGTAAATATCCAGGTGGAGTTGACTACGCTTGCGCACAAATAGGGAAATTGCAAAGAGATCGAGGTTGACAATGGCTGCTGCTTCTTGGTAGTAAAATATTAGTAGCTGTTTTCTGACTCTTGTAGTTAACAAATAGGTAGCGCTATAGTTGGAGGTTAACTAATAAGTTGAATAGACACTTTGTGCTGACAGAGATGATGCTACGAACCATTCTGAACAGACTGCAACAGCCTTCACTGTAAGTAAAACTAGCCATAACTCGAGAAAGAATTAAGCTTCAGTTTGCTAATCCACGAGTTAAAATCCATGCGAATTTGCTGTAAGTTTTTGTCGCATTGTAACCGTTCAACAGTTACAGCTGGAAAAGACACACACATACACACAGTCGACTTTACTGTATCCCTTGTGCGGCTACGCCTCGAGGCATAATATCTTCGTAGTAGTACAAAACAAAAAACTTTTATTATGCCAAACAAACAAAAAAGCCATGGAATTAAGACACAACCACAACAATAGACTAGGCAAGCAAGCCAACAAAGTACTTTTGCTTGTGCAAGAGTGTACAGTCTGACCATGCAGTGGCATAATGTGAAAACATGCTTTTTGCACATGGATCGTACTCGCTCGAAAGTAAGCCCACCTCCGAAAGAACGCCCACCCTCTTTTTTAGCCCAAAGTGTCCCTTAACACCTAAAAATAATTTTTACTGAGCATGCGCAATAGTTTTATGCACGTGTAAGCGTGAAAGAGACAGAGAGAAGTTTGTTCATTGTGTTGTAGAAACTGTTGCTAATATAAAGCAGAAAGCATAGTTACAGTTTTACCTACGAGCAGATTCTTTCCGTTGAAACTTGGAAATATCTCAGGAATGGCGCTTGAGGTTTTGCATGTCAATGTGCTGAAGAATACTGAGACCAACATAGATACAAATGAAGGCTGTCCGGCTGAAGACTTATAACAGTATTCAGTCATAACAGTCTTCAGTCGAAGAACAGTTGAGGGTTGTCCAAATTGTCTCCCTGGAAGTTATTGACGTTGCCATGCTGACAGACGTGGAACCCGCCTCTGCTGTAGAAAAAGATAGACACTCAACTAGGTCAATAAACTTTGTCAATAAACTTTGTCATTTTTCTTGCTTGTACTGTGATTTTGTGAACAAAACTGGGGGAGGGGCTTGGTTAGAGAAAGGGTGGGCATACATTCGAGGAACCAGCCACGTTCGAAAGAACGCCCACCACAGAATTCGGTGCCAAAATAGAGTGTAATTTAAGTGGGTGTACTTTCGAGCCAGTACGGTATATCAGGATAAGCATGACAATCACTATCACTTACAACAGTCCCAATTTTCAAAATATTACAACTTTTAAGACTAGAAGGTCCAATTTTTAAACACTATTTTTAGATCAGAATGTACCTTTTCTATATAATGGTATATGAAACTCAAAAATAATTTTTGTCTCAACAAGGCATGTTTGCACAAGTACTGTCACACATTATTGCATTATTTCCAGCTCACCATGCAGAGTCATGAGTGAGTTCGTCCCATTTCTTCCTGTCGTTCCAGCCCCAGCCTCCGCTCACATACCTACCAACACAGAGGGGATGAGTCAGTGTAGACACATGATGACGAGTCTTGAGACTTACAGCTCTTCTACACACTGTTTCATGAGATCAAATGCCCATTGAACATCATCTTTGGTCATGTCCACCATGCGACAGAGAGAAATGGTTGCATTTAGTCTGAGTGACATAGATCGTGGAAAAAAAAACATAAAAAGAAAATTAATTTGCACTAGAAAAAACACATACATAATAAAACTAAGAACCAGTCAAACAATGAACATAATTCTCCAACCTACTCGTTTCTGGAGAATTTTTGAAAGGCCAGTAGGCTACTCATATACTTATCCACCTCCTGAATAGTGAGCAAAATAGTAGCATTGTCTGTTAGGACTCCAAATCAATTACTTGTTTCTCATCCTTACGCTATTTCCGCCCGCATACAATTCTGAGAGGCAATTTTTCTCACTGTGCAATGCTCTCCCAAAAATTTGACCTTTTGACCCAACTAAAGTGCGGAACACGTGTCTATATCTTGCAGAACATATTATACCTGTAAATCAGTAAATACACCTCCATCGATCTTCTCTAAGGTAAGGAAGCCTTGCACAATGCATGAATGGTTCATTGTCGTGTTCATATCTTACTAAACAATTATCTTACTAAAAAAGGAAATGACATAATTGTTACGTATTAATTACTTTTCCGGTACCGCCCGCCCGCATCTGATTGTATTCATGGTATATTATAAGGATGAGAAACAAGTAATTGATTTGGAGTGGCCTTATAGTTATTCAACGCACATCAAAGGCTGTCTTTACTTTAGTGAGGGATGCTGCTACCTCAGCTTGCTCCTACATGAAAAGCAGTAATGAATCCAATCCATTACTATTGCACACACAACACAAATAGTCACTTGTTTTCTTTTGAGCTTTTTTTCTTTGCTTTTTGCTGATCCAGACTTTTTCTAGTGGGAGGATTTATAGTAAAACACTGCCAGCTTGCATCCTAGTAGTTTATGAATACAAGTCACAGCAACTTACTTTGGGGGGCATGGTGCTGCACTGTTATATAATATAGGCAGCTAGCTAGAGCCCAATCAGCCCCACGTACGTGGGTACGCGTAGTCTTGGCTTACCTATGGAGGCAAGAAAGAGAAGAAGAAGGGTTTCTGCGTTGTTATTGAACGGAGCGTTAATATTAAATATCAACTCCAACCCAGCATGCAGCTCTGGCAGCTGCCTGTCTAGTCTCAGTCTGAACACGTATTTGACAAGAAAGTTGTCAAAGTTTAGTACAGTGAAGACTCACAGCACTGTATTCGGGATAATGGGTGCGTTTTGTTCTGTGTAGACTCTAGCTAGCTGCTAGTCAATAGGGCCTAGGGTGCACGAGAAAAACCTCAATGTGCACAGACTAAAATTAATATAATTAGTATCTAGATGTTTTGCTTCTTTTCTGTTGTGTTGTTACCATAGGTGACTACATTGCGTATTAATTTGCTCCACTTACATTTCCGTACATATATGGTTATTAACCTAATTCCTCGCTGTCGAGCCAATTCCCATCACCTAGCACTTGGCAGCAGTCACTGCCGCGCCAGTAGCTGATGCTCTATTAGACCCGTGAAGTTGGGATACATTTCATAGCCGCTTCTGTTTGCAGCACTAGTATTATTAGTATATGTTGTGTTTGTGAGCTACCTGTACTGTACCGTACTTCCTTGTAGAGAACAAGGTCCCAGCGGAACCTTCCTGTGAAGCTACAAAGTGTTCTACAATATCTACATCATCAGTTACAGTTGTGAATCCTTTAAACACTGCTATCATACCGAGTCACGGCGTGTATTCGTCTTCTCTGCTACTGACTGACCGACCTGTGATTATACTCAGTGACTTTATGCTAGCAAACTGTCTAGCACAACACAGTCTGTCTCGAAACTGCTACTCTCCAATGAATCTGCTCTCTCGCCCTCCTGAGATTGCAGAGCTACCTGTAGCTAACGAGCGACAGCTGTGCTTGCCTTCTGTGAGACATGGCACTCTAACAAATATTGACCCCACTTTTTCTGTATCAACTGGTCTAGAAGATGATAACGTACTGGGTGGATGTAAGTCTGAAGTGTGTGTCATTCCAGACTCTCCTGTTTTGAGTGTACCAGTCCCTGACGACAAACTGTCTAAAAGTGCGAATGGGTACGGTGAAGCAATTATGAATGCTTTTACTAATAGTATCGTATCTCTTTCTAAGCAAGACCAACCCAGTAATTCGAAATTTATCAAAACGTTTGCGGTTCAGAAAGAACAGGGAATGACTCCGTTTTTCAACTTTTCCTCAAAACTTACGCTCCCAAGTCTACCTCAGAAGCACAATCAAAATCCGCTCATTGAGTTTGTGGCTGAAAAAGAGCAGTTATTAGAGGACTCTGACAATGAACTTGAGGTGCCCACTTTACTGAACAATGAAGAGTGTGAACAGAACAATAGCCATTCACCGTTTATTGAGCAAGGACATTGTCTTAAATCATCACCTATTCTGAATGCAACTCCAGATAGCGACACAAATACGGATGAAAGCGATAGCAAAATAGAGCAAGTTGAAAGATGTGAGGAGCCCGTAGCTAAAAAACAAAAATTGGAGACAACCGAATGTGTAAAAGATGTTCCACTGTTTAGAGAACCTCAAACTAGTCGAACTGCTTTAGAAATTGATGTTAACAAGGAAATACCAACCCGTCCAACAACAATGAACCAAGAACTACCATTGCCCCCACCAGCAAATAATCAAGAACCGATGTTTCCCTCAACATCAATTGACCAAGAACGTATCTTGTTACCAACGACAATTGACAAAGAACCTGCTTTACCTCCAACTACAGCAATTGACCAAGAACCTGTATCTAAATCCTTCCCTCGAGAGCCTACTGAGATGGCCGATGATGGTATAGAGACAACAGAAGCAGCACTCCCGACTGAGTGTGCACGATTGCATTCTTATCACCCTAACCTGCCTCAACATCCCCAACACAACCTAGACTATGATAGCAGTGATGATGATGGAGGTGGTGCACAAGCTATCGTGAGACCTATCCAACAAAACGAGCCACCCTTCCCAGAACAAGCACATGAAATGTCACCGAGTCCTCAACTGACAAGCTTTAGCCCAGTATTAGAGTATCAAGTTGTTCCGAATGTATTACCCATGGATTCATCGTTTTCTTCAAAATCGCTCTACCCTGATGAACAGAGTGATAAATTAGAGCAAAAAGAAACCGCTTTCGGAAGTGTGGACAGTGATTCAGAGAATATGGAGCATGCATCTGTATTAGCATTTGCCCTAGAGAGAATGGAATGTCAACAGAACAAAATAACCCAAACTGTGTGCCCTAGTCCTCCTAGCGACGATGATAGCAGGAGTGTGAGAGTGGTCTCTAAACAACAGCAAAACTGTTTTTCCTTCAGGCAAACTGCAGGTACGAACTGTATGCTCATACTGTACGTATCATTGTCGGCTTGGTTTAGAATGTGTACGGTGCATTGTATGTGACTGTACTTTTATGGGAGCTTGTATGTAGAGATTTTTTGTATGGTAAGTGCAATGTGCACATACATTCAAGGAATAGAAATTCTGATAGAAATTCTTTTTTTTTATACATTTTTTTACTCCCTCCCATACACTGTCAGGTATGATGTCAGAGTTGTGTCCCACCACCAGACTGAACCTTAGTAAACCAAGACTCCGACTGGGTCTCTCCAAGAGAGCTAAGAACAATCGACTCAATTAAGTGACCAGTGTTATTATCATCGCAGCTGTGTAATTAATCACATCACTTACTCATTTCTCTTACATTATGTTATTATGTTGTGTATTATGCATCATGCATGTATGTGATACATGTATAATTATGTCGTTCCTATTCAAACTGCTGTATTTGATGTCGTTCTTAAGTTTGAATTCATTGTGTCCTAATCATTATAAAAATTAATATTATTGCGAGTGTGCAGTATAGATAATATGAATGTGATTCAAAATGGTTTGCATGAGAGACAGTTAGCATCTAAGTCTCCACAAACTGTAGTCCATTGCTGAATGGCTTCAGTTGTGACGGGTGCTCTCCAGTTGAACATGCTGCTAGATTGGTTGCTGTCCAGAGCCAGAGGTAATGTAACATACTCTGCCACTGCTGGCTGAGAACTGTAGGATAGGATATAGTGCATAGTAAGTGAAACAAAATTTCCTGCCTCAATACTATACGTACTTCGACAAGTACACTTTGTATAATCTTGTGTGAGTCTCTCTTTCTAACAGGTTTTGTCGTGCTGATGGATGTACTATTTTGCAATATTCACTTGTCTTGTCAAACACCCATTGCCCTGTATCCTAACAAATGAGTGTACATCAACAGAATTAATGATATTGTGTGTCAGATTAAACATTCCATGATGTACGAAAACGAGTACACTTTGCCCAGTTATTCATACCTAAGCTAATTAATAAAACAATTGCACATAATACACTGGCAAAATGTGGCCCTAACCTTCGACCAACAGTAGGGTGTGTCCAGCTCAAAGCTCAATAAATTACCCATTGAAAATATCACAAGAGTACTTCCAAAGTAGGCATGATCTTGGACAGCGTTTGGTCCGTAACCTACGATTACATTCACTCCTAACTGAGATAGTTTTCTGGCAATGGATAGAACTGTTTCACCAGCGTATGTACCACTCTCTCTCCCCCAACTCAGTAGTATTACAATCACTTCAACTCCATACTACAAAAAATAAAGAAATAGCATTGCAATAGGATTTCGAGGTATATATAAAAGATATAAAAGTACATCATTACAATTAAACAGTAAAGAAACTGCGGAGAAATCACTTACATCTTTTACGTTATTCACCATGAATGTGGCCACTTTAGATGTGTACTTTATGGGAGCAAATGGAGCCGCTGATGATTGTATACATTGTCCATGACCAGCACACATTGCTATAAAACCAACTCTTTGTCCGCCTACAACAGCAATGTGGTGACCCTTTGCATTGAGTCCCAGCCAATGGAAGCCAGAGGCCTCCAGAGTACGTACCATTGGTTGTACTAATTTATTGGTGACCAGTGAGGAGACCTCAGGGTTAGCTATTGACAGTAGACTCACTCCTCCATCAACAAGAAAACTGTATACAGGAATTCTACTGAGCTGAGTAAATTAATCTACGCACAACAACTGAGATTAGGTACAGTAACTTAAATCAGGAGTGTCCGATTTCAAAACGAGTAGATAGATATAATTGTCGATACCTGCTCAGATGATCAATTGCATCCGGATCAAAATGTGCCCATTTCGGGGAAAAAACATGGTATATATTAAAGTGAGCTAGTGATCAATGATGGGGGCCGTTTCAAAATTGAGCTAGCTGAATGTACTATCTGGTAGAGAGTTTTCTGGACTAGCTTTCAGAAAATCACAATAGTAGGGATAGCTATCTTTTGACTGGCAAATTTTTGAAGCTACATAGTTAGAAGCGGTGTTTAGACAGAATGATACTTGAAACAAACTACGAGTGCAAAAACTGAGGACCAGATGAATGCGAAAAGACTAGCCATTATGCCATAATCACCTAACGTGCGTACATTTATTTATTCAGAGGTGTCTAGGTGTTAATTGACAACTTACTGCAATCACTATGCTATATCCCATTATTCAGAGAGTCATTGTCATTCAACTTTGCCGACACACACTGATTTTGGATTTTGTGAGTTGGTCTTCTCATAGATAGTAGAAAAGGAGGGATTGAACGGAAGCGGTGTACGTGATCATTCACAATTAATTGAGATGTGCAGAGAGGGCCATTAACCATCCGCGTTACGCTTTGTTTTTTCCTGCTCATTTGGGGTATCATGTAAAACCATGTAAAACTGTCCACTATTAACTGTTCACTGGATAAGCCATGTGGCCCTAATTGTATCCTGTAGCACACTAAGCTATATCACTTCCTTGCTGCTATTGACTGCTGATAAGCCATTTTCGAGGTAAAGTATCACTAGTATTCTCTGTGTTGTTTGTGCTTAAGTCTGACAGACATGAGGTACTAGGTACACGTACTGTCAAAGCATTTTTCTGTACAGAATCGTCTAGTTAATATTTTGATAAAAGTTTTTTTATAGCGTTTGGGTTGCTTTAGAACATGTGTGTTGGGTTGTTATACTTATAGGGCATTGTAGTCAGTAAATATTTTAGCAGTATGTTTGTGTTCTTTTAGGTCCTGATCACAAATAAAGAATAACTGATATGCCTCAAAAAAAGGGGCAGTAATCTTAGCCTTTATAAGAAGAACAAAAAATGTCAAGTGAGTTAGCTAGTACTTTCGTGTTCTATTATAGTAATGGCAATCTTGTCCCCTAGAATTCATCCCCCGTGATGTCATTGGCAATCACCAGTTCATATCTAGCTACACAGGTATGTTCTTACTCCAATTTTAATATCAAATCTGTACAGTTTGTTTTCGGGTCCTTAGAGAGAGTGTTGCTAATGCCCGTACATATTTTGGACAGCGAATAAACCACAGAAATTAACTGCTACTGTTCACTTTTGACAATTGCATGAACGTCGCGTCGCGCACCCTACGGAATGGAAGAACAAGAGAAAAGTCTCCAGGAAACCTTTCAAGGATGAAGAAGACCAAAGATTTGAGGTTTATTGATAGCTACTAGTCTGCTGGCATCTAACTGAATTTATGTTACAGTGGCTAGAGCAAAATTTTCTTGGTTACCTTGACGAATGGAACAAGTATGCTCTAATGCTCTCAAAGAAGTTTAAAGCAAACAAGCATAAGTTTACCCTGAGTCGTGAGACAACTGAGGGTATAATATGTTACTGGTAAGTGTTTTTTTCTTTGTTATTACTGTGTTTATACTGTGTCTATTCCGACAGTGAATTCATTTATGGAGGTAACGAAGTACATTCTTCGAAACAGTAAGGAAGACACCTATTTTCTTAGTGTGAGGCTCAACCAAGACCCTCTTGAACGTTACTTTGTGAGCAGCAGCAGGCAAGGAGCGGACGTAACGAGAACCCTACAGTTGTACAATGCTGCAGCATTGAGAGTACAGAGATCAGTGGTCCTGGATCCAGTCAGGGGTAACTGTTCACGGAAAAGAAGACTAATTATTGATAAAGAAATAGTAATTGATGACACTCCTTATGCAAGAGAAAAAGATATTAGTGTTGCAACACAAATATCGTATTAACTTGTAATAATAATAACGATTATTATTATTTTCCTGCAATGGGCCACATAACAGAACGTTTACAATTATAATAATTATGCGCAGTCTTGCCACCACTTAGGGACTTCCTTAGGCCGGTTAATTTGTCAGTGTTCTTCTTGCTAATCTGTTTGTACTCTTCAAGCCAGGCAGCCACGATAGAAAACCCTCTGACAGTCACATACAAATTACTACGTCTTTCAGGAGCATTTGCTGGTCTTCATCATTGTCAATGCATAAACACCACTGGAGTTGAACATCTTCATCCTTCATCACCGATAATGCTCTGGATTACATCTTGCTGGAATGTATCCGCAGACCTATTGGGCATGTACTAAGGCAGAGTACACTGTACAGCTTTTTCTACATCCACGAAGAATAGGAAAGCAACATCATTAATAGGATATATACCGCCTCGATTTACTATAGAAAACCATTGCCTTGTGTAGGCAAGTACATCTTCGCGACTACAGTCCGTGTCTTGATGTTGCATAGTACGTTCTTTCACGAGGGATACAAACTGATGAGAGATATCGTCTGTCTTGTGCTGGTATTTTGTGTGTATCTTCTTGAGAACATAACCACCCACATGATCGAGAAAATGTTGTTCATCTGTTGACAAACGGATTGCCTTTGGGCTTGTAGGGTTTTGAACAGAAACTATAATTATGTCGCTCTAGTAAGTTTTCAAAGAGCTTTTGATTAAGAGTTTGCTCAAAAAGGTTATTCTCACACTACCCAAATCAACAACAACATTTTTCCAGGTTCAACTTGTCTTAACTGCATGATGAAATTCTCTCCATGATTTCGTATTAGCCATACCTGAGGATTTTGCAAATGCATTCTTTATAAGTTCTTCCATGGCAGTTGAAACTCCTGGCACAAAGTATCGGATGAAACAGAGAGTAGTTGATTAACTAATTTCTTTATATATATCTATTCCTCGACGTGTATCTGAGGTCTCGTTTACTATAGAGAGCAGAATTTTTCTTCAGTCGTTCATCAGCCATTTTTATATGCAAAAAGAATGCTAAGCTGTCATTTAAACAGAAACACCCATTTGCTAATCAAGCAGTAATTAATGCGGATAGAACAGGTATTTACTTCCGTTTCCAATCCCTCCTAGCTTTTCTACTATCTATGGTATTCTTAACTAGGCAAATATTTACACCTGACCATGCAACTGAATTAATGCTTGCAACATTTTTCTGCTGCTGGCCTGTTTTTTTGCAGCTAATAACGTATTTGAAAAAAATTAATGGTAGACCACTACAACATTCCTATAACGTAAGTATTGCACTGAAAATTATGAGCTTACAATTAGACTTATACTGTTAACTCACCTGAGTGTTTCTAAAGTGACTTCATCGTCATTAACACTTCCCGAGAGAGAGCTAAAAGCTGGACCAGCTGCCTTCACCACCTGTGAGATATTTCTAAGCAGTTTAATAGCTTTCTTTAACTGATTGTTCTCAGGGTTTGTGAAATGGAGGTTTCCTAATGCAACTAGAGTGCCAAAGTAGTCGTACTTGCTTTTCAACTCATTTTTTGATATTGAGTATGCATCATGCGTTCCTGCCAGATTCTTCACTGGTAAACACATTGACAATGTCAAGGAATCGAAGTTCTTGTTGAGCTCCTTAGTAAACCATTTGGAAACATCTGGTAAGAAAAATGCCCACAGTTGATTATAGCCAAATAATATAGAAGTAATTATATTATTTTATAATTATTA
>VSKX01035036.1_pt1 | contig 10737 bp, 12 predicted proteins | sample 4799481 | NCBI WGS metagenome assembly VSKX01 (sample SAMN12179537, study PRJNA552185) | sponge metagenome | biome: deep-sea hydrothermal plumes; feature: spots directly above weak diffusing fluid; material: sea water; isolation source: sponge from the Swan site of a hydrothermal vent ...
GTCAGAGAGAATAAGCACCTGCAAGGAAGACACCTAGAGGGTCTCCTATCACGTTGATACCCCATAGGTCTCTAAAGATAGCCCCTCAGGCTCTCTCATGACAAGGAATGTATGGAATGCAATTAAAATCACATGATTAATGTCTGTGACCAACCTCCATAGGAAGGTGTGATATGAGGTAATCCCCGCATAACAACAATTGCTCAGAACAATGGGGATTAGACCTCGGTAGGGGGAGGTGGGGCCTCGTTCCCGGCCCAAGTTTTCTCTATTTTAACGCTAGGTCGACATAGCGTTCAATCGGAGAAAAAACGGCCTGTGCAAACTTTTTACTCGGTACTGGTGTCATAGGAATGCAGCTATACACAAAACAGTTAGAGTACTAGAGCTATATCATTTATGGCAGTCAGTGACTGCATACATGGGCATACAATTTGTGCTTGGCATTCTTTGTCGCCCTGGGAGCTTATGTGTGACTGTACTGATATGCATGCATTTGGCACAAAGGATCAAGTTGCATATAAACGTTTTATTCCTAAGGATCAGTGCAGTTCATGACATGACGTCGACATGCTTAGCAAGATTTACGTACTAGAGTTCGACATGCTTAGCAAGATCTACGTACTAGAGTCTATATCTCTAGACCTATAGTTTGCAGGATGCAATTTTTTTAAAGGATTGCAGTCTCATTAATATCATGCATGGAAAGTTAATATACAGTGTTGTCAGTTGTTGTATAGTCTATGCAATTGTCAGATGTCCTGAGGCTGTAACAGTAGACAGGAGAAGGCATCTTGCAATGCTCTCTGACAAGCATAGTTTGGTATGAACCCACCACCACTGTGATGAGCCTCTAACTCACCAACATGACACAGATAACTGCACGTAGGAAAACAAACCCATATACAAAACCCATACAGATAGTCTCATAAATGTATGCATAGTCACTACTAACTAAGGATTGGTTTGAGTTGAGCCCTTATTTTCTTGCTAATGGTTTATAAACAGCCCTGACACATACCCTGAGCTCTCCATTTCGTCTAGTTGTGGCACAGCCGGGCCGCCAATGTTGATGACCAGAGGCTGGTAACAGTACAGTGTCCCTACACTCAGTGGCAGTGGGTCGAACACTGTAGTGCCCTACAGCAATTGCTTTGCAATAACGGCGCTCTTTGTAAAACACAAGCATGAATTGTGATTGACCTGTGTAGCATACTGTGTCATGCATGCACTGTGTTTGTTGAATGTTACTAAGTTCAAATGGCTTTGAGTTGAGCCCTTGTATTTGGCCATACTTCAACCAATTTAGCAGCTCTTCAACTGTTACATGAGGTGGCCAGTCAGTATTTTGAATCACTTTTTCTGGGCTCAACTCAAATCACTTTGACCTTAGTATGTAGTTTGTCACACATCAGCATTTACAAAAGGTGTCACTATTAATTTATTTTGGTGGGCAAGTACGAATAACCGGCACTAACTATAAAATTATTCACTAGCCGTACAGTGACACAGTTTGATATTCTGAGAGTATGACACAATATAGTAGAGCTACGGTGACACCTGTGTAGCACATTGTGCACTGTATAGTGTACCCACCACAAGTGCATGATGTGATGGAAGGAGGGCGTCCTTCCTTGAGGCAGCAGCTGCTGATTCCTCACCCGGCGTGTTCCCCGGTAAAGCAGCAGCATGATTGGCCAACACCTCACTGGCAGGACGATCAGAATATATCTGCATGAAATACGCACAACTGAGTACTGATCGACTTTGACTGGTTTAGAGTTAAAGTATAATTATTGGTCAATCAATCCCTGAAAGCTGTTTATTACAACAGGCCACCCACCATCTATAATACAGACCCAGTAACAAAAGTCAGGCCACGCTCTACAATACAGCCACAGTAATGAGCCTCCATAATTATAGCATGACATTGTGTTAGAAGGCCACCGTCTCATAATACAGCCACAATAGTGAGTCTCCATAGCTGGACATGTGTTTTGCAGGCCACCTGTTCACCAAAGCCACTGTTTGTTCTGCCCAAGGGTGACCACTGGAGACATGTTACTAACCAATTATTACCAGTTCATCGATGATGGAGTCCTTGTCTTTCTGCTTCTGTAGAGATATCCTCTTTACAATATCCAGAGCTTCCTTATTCTTGAAGTTCTTCTCTGCACTCTCCTGCTGTATCTGACTAAACAGCACTTTGTCATGACGTAGCTGCACACACAGGGAGGAGGAGGGAAGTGACTGAGTCAGTTGTAGGGAACCTATGTACACTACATTACCTCAAAATAAAATAGTGCATAGTTACCGTAGTATACATACGCGTATTTTATGAGCGAGGGCATCCTAACACATTTTAATAGGAATGTATATCCTTCATACGTATAATTATTATAGATTACAGGGTGTCAGACTCGAGCTGGCTGTCAGTATACTGTACTTACCTGCCTGTCTCTATTCTTCATGATGAGAGTCTGGTTGTCTTTTTTGTAAGCTTCCACTTTGGCCTTTGTTTCCTCCACGTCAACACCATTGGCTAGGTTGAATACTAGCAGAGAAAGCATGCACATGCAGTTTTAGCTATATAGTGCGGTTAATTTTTAAGCCATGGTAGTTGACTTACCGATGGTTTCAACCTCCTCAAGATAGTCATTGTATTGTCTTAAACCAGTGAAATCTCTCTCAGTCTTATTGTAGCTGCGTGAGTTAGAAAATGTTATAGCCATCCAGGAAAAGAATTGTAAAAAACTATACGCAACAGTTTCTTTAATGTCAACTAGACACACACACATGCAACAATTAAGAATCTCACTCTTTGAGTACTTTCTTACGAATGTCCACTTCTTTCTCTACGTACGAGTCTTCAAATTGTTGTAGTCTGAACTGGTTCTTCCTGAGGGTCACTCCACACTCGTAGCAAGGGCCCGAGGCACGAATGAACACCACTTCTACACAATCACCACACCTGTACAAAAATACTGACATAAACAACCTATTTTTGAATGGCTATAATTATATACAATGGAACCCATCTCTAAAGGAAAATATGGCCTTTAGAGAGACATTACAACATGGCATTTATAGAGGGAGTGTCCTTACAGCAGAGGTCCGTTAAGAAGGGGTTCCACTGTAACTTGGTTTTGTTCAGTTTTATGATTTTTGGAAAGCCCATAAAAATGATGTCAACAACCTGATTTTGACCGTTTATAGTCCATGGGTTTACACATTTGGTGCCAAAAAAGTAGCCTCGTCCAGGCTTTCCTTGTTCTATATAGCTAGCTCTCAATAAAGATGATGGCAGTAAAGAAGGAAATGATGTAGATCTATGTTGAAGAAAAGTAAAGCCTGATATGCAAAGTCGCGTGATTTACCAAGGATTATAATGAACGTAGGCGATAAGTATGACACCAGGCTCTCCTCTAATTTTCTTAAACTTACATCACTTTATTCTTTACTGCCTCCGTTTTACTCATCTTTCCGTTTTTTACTGCCCGATATAATGATCATAATTATAAGAAAAAGGAGAGCCTGGGACCGAGGCTACCAAAAAAGTACCTAATGTAAAACACATACTAAAGGCCTATCAAGTACCTATTGAATGCAAAAATTGAATGCAAAAATTGGCCATTCTTAACTCAAGTGGGTATCAAAGTTTACTTTCTTGCAATTGGCATCATTGATCAATGTTGAACACTCGTGGGCGGTTAACTCTGGCTAGGCTGAAAATACGTAGCTATGACGAGAACTCCTTTACAATTCTTCCGGCTGTAATTAATTTCCAGGACCCAAAAAGTATTGGCCTAAGATGGTAAATTGTGTGCTAAAGACCAATAAATTATTATTGGCAATAGCCTTCCATTTTACTTTTATCATCTGAGGGCTCATAACTTTCTCCACAGAGGACTCACAGTTTGTGCCCACACACATTGACCAGTAGTTTGAGATTAGGCTTCTGATAGGAGCTAGTCTTACAGCGAGGGCACTTCAACTGGTCCTCCATATGGCCATATCAGAGGGTCATTTTATCATTCACACTCATTCCCCAACAGCGCACACACTGGCAAGGGTCTTTCCCTAAGCCCAGGTGTTTTCCCGTTTTGCAGCAAACTCATACATGCATGTGTACATGTGTACCATTTGCAAAATGCTACATTGCATGAGACTGATGACACAGTCTGTGTTCCATACAAACTACACAACTTCAGATATAATACAAGAATGAAAAAAAAAACAGTACTACATGTAGTAGTACACAATTACAATGAGACTCAGTTACTGCTGCACTGCTAGTAGTTGCCATGGTACTCTCAGTAGCTGCCACAATGCTAGCAACAGACTCTGATAAACTCAGCTCATCTACAATCTTATAGAGATCCATTAGGAAATAACCAGCATTAAGTGACCACCTGCATGAAAGTTCAAACACACAACAGAAGAGAAAGTAGTTTAGTACTCAGACCTACACACTGACTGTGCGGACTCACTGCTATATTGCTTGCAGAACACAGACAGAGCAAAACCTAGCTAACGTAATACACAGCAATAGTGAACAGTCTGTCTGCATGCAATGAAGGCATCCACAGTAGCTATATAATCATATCTGAAGCCTGAAGAGTTAATTTATATGGAACTTGCACAGTATAACATAATTATAGCGAGTTAGTTTGGCGGTGTAAAACATTGCCGGCAATTTAGCCAAAAACAGAAATTGGCAAATAATATTTTGGCGATTCGCACGCGTGGTGAGTCTGCATGGTGACGCGATACGCCCCATGTCAATCGTCGCATACATCTCAAGTCATTATTTTGGCCATGTACGGTATGCGAGCGTATATCTCCAGAGGAAGTCTTCTCTGTTAACTACAGCATTGAGGGGTGTGAATGGACCACTAGTCTATGACTGGCTTTAGCCTCCAACAAAGCTCGCTGATCAGGGGTCAACAATACATCTCCCTCAACAATTAAGACGAAATGTAACATCTGCAAACAAACAACATTATATGATCTGTGATATAGGTTTTACAGTTACTCTGGTTTTTGCATTCTCTTCATTGTTTCTGTTCTTGTACTCCTCATATCCACTAGAGGTAGGGGAGGCCTTGGTGCCGGAGGTTTTGGCTTGCCACAGGGCCAGGCATGCACCTAACAGTGGAGCAAATTACGGAAACAACTAAGTACAACAATAATATATAGCTATGTTCTTCATAGTCTTGCTTGCAATGCATGTAGATCTCATCTAGCTCTCAAAGTCTTACTGGTCCGAGTAGAAAAAGTGACATGTGTTCAGTGTTCCTCCTGGGTCCACAGCACCTTGCAGTTGTTGATTTGTGTCAGTTTATTGAAAAGGGCATCACAAGTGTCTTGCGTGACTAATGACATTAGCTAGTCACGCAAGACACTTGTGACATTAGTAATGTTAGAATGTCTTTTTCAAAATCTTCGATACCTATTAGTTCTGAATGCAGCTCGATGGCATGTTGAAAGAAATTCTGTTTGGGGTCTATTAATTGGAGGGCATCTATTGCAGCTGTTTCCACCAAAGTGTGGCCTGCATCGCGAAACAGTTGTTGCATGATATCGGTGAGGCAAACTTGCGCATGCGCAATATAAAAGTGCTGACGATGCAATGTTGCAATCACAATAACAATGACGTCACAAATGACTGTCTAGTCTCGAACACTGTACATGATCTGAACTAGCTACAAGGTCAACAAAGAAAAGTACTGGAAAGCGCTGCCCACGATGAGTACAGACGACGGTAGCAGTGCCAAGAACACTACACAAAAGTCCTTCAAGCAAAGGAGAAGCTTCGGTATCATGCAATTAACTGTACTGTAGATATAATACTTGTACACAAAACCAGACACACTGTATAATACACCCAGACACGTACACAGCTCTAGCTCTAGCTCTAATGAGGGCCCCTACGGTGTCTGGGTTTTAAGCTATCTAGCAGTGTAGTGTAGAGAGGACTCTGGTAGTACAAGTAGCAAGCACCAACTATGGTCAAATTGATTTGAGTTGATCCCAGTAAGTGGACAGAATGTGGCCAAAAATGCAGCTAACTTTTGACTGGTAGGTAATCGCCTCATTTTGAGGTAATAGTTAGAAGAGCTGTTTAACTACAAGACTATTAGTTCAAGAAATAGAAAAATAGGTTAAAGTATAGCCAAGTTATAACAAGAACGTGAGGGCTCAACTCAAATCAATTTGACCTTAGCACTAGCACCCTACTGTTTCAGTCTATTTGCTGTTTGTAACACACCCTCATAAATGCGTCTACATGGTAACATGTGTTTGTGGGTTGTCCAGCACAGTTTTCACGCACACACTCTTTATATCCTTGCAGCTAGTCGAAAAGATGAGGTTGCTAGTATTAGATCAAAGTTCCCTCAGAAAGTACCGGTAAGTTTGTGCTTGTGCATGTGCTGTGTGTGTTTGTTATTGCTACTGTTTTGTATGCACAATAAGTATTGCTATCTGTTGTCCAGGTAATCGTGGAGAGGTACAATAAGGAGAAGGACCTTCCTCTGTTGGATAAAACCAAGTTCCTTGTCCCCGAAGAGCTGACAATGAGTCAGTTTGTCACAATTATTAGGTGAACAGCATGCGATATTATTATATAACACTACATTGTATGTGTGTATGTGTGTGTGTAGGGATGCTGTAACCTAGTGAATCATGTATGTCTGTGGTAGAGCTTCAGTTCACTGTTTCTTGGACACAGTGACGCGTTGATCTAGGAACTGTAGTGTCAGCAGTCTAGATGTGTTTAGAATAGCTCGCTAATCAGCTTTTTATGTGCATAGCTTTGATTGTTGTTTGTATATCAAATATCACTCTTACATGCACTTTAGAGTAGAGGTGCAGCAATATCATAGTGGTTAGTGCAGTACGATTCTTTCCACAAAAGCCTAACTTGTTGTGTTTCATAATGTAGCTACCCGTGGACACACACTATCGACCACTGTTCTCCTCTTAGCCCCTGTTTTGAAACTGCCCCGATTCGTAGAACACGTTAAATATTTACTGTGTGTTTTCCATAAAAAAAAGTGGCCCTTCCTTGAACATGATATTATAGCGGGTAGTTTTGTCACATGCCTTACATGCACTGTATCCTTTTTATTCATTGTCCTGGGATTGCATTCTGTAGCTAAGTAAAGTCATAAGCTGACTTAGCACGGTAGTCAGCTAGAGTGCGGATATTTTGATATTCATAAAGTGAGTCTGTTGAACAGCTGCACTACCTCTTACAGGTCAATTTTAAAGAGAGTATGAATGTTTTTAGAGCCTCGCTCTAGCTGCTTGTGTGTGAGGGGGGAGGAACAGCTGCTGCTGTTCTTTGAACCCATTTTACACTCTGGTGCATTCACTCTAACTCACATCCACTGCACACACTCACTCCACACACTCACTCTACAATACTCAACTCGCATCTACCACACATATTTGCACACACACTCACACACTCACTCTACAACAGTAAACTCGCATCTACTGCACACACGCTGCTCCGCACACAAACATGCACTTATTCCAAATGCATTCCACACGCATTCCACACAACAATAATAAAAAAACAAAAAAAAACATGTAATTTTTGTAGTACAAAAACAGTGTAATAATAAACTGGGTACATGTACTCACACACAGTGACACTCCATACGCACACACACAGGAATCGTATGGGCCTCTCTCACACTCAAGCCTTCTATCTCCTGGTGAACAACAAGAGTCTGGCTAGCATGGCCACCACTATGAGTCAGATATATGACCAAGAGAGAGACGAAGATGGATTCCTGTACATGGTGTATGCTTCCCACGAATTCTTCGGCTAAAAACACTTGGATTAACGGACATGATTTTATATCAGTTTCATATACAAAGGAAGTTATGTTATTTTGCCTGCTTTTCGTTACGTTTCGTCGTGTTTAAATTGTACGTATTTACAGTGTGCACTTTATATAACCGTGTAGCAACAATGTGTTTGTATGTACTGGTCATGTAATCCGTTACGCGTTTGTATTTTAGCAATTATTTGTGTCATAAAAAATTCTTAAAATAAAATTTGATGTCAAAACAAACCAGAATGCCAAAAAATGTGCATGGCTCTACATAAAATTTTAAGTTGGGACCGATCGAGAACCATTTATTGTTTTTGGGGAGTGTCTGGTTGGTTGTCAGGATGTGACTTGTGATAGGCGTCCAGTGACTCCAGAGCAGAGCACACTCTAGCAATGGTCGGGTACACACTCATATCAATCTTGAACCTGTACAGTAGAAAACAACTCAACTAGCAAAACAATCTCGGTAATTGCAGGTAAACTGCCGATAGTGGCTACTCTATAAAGAGCACCCTACCTCTAGAGTGAACTAATGGCGGCCAGTTTATCTACGTATGTCTACTGCCTAACAGAGGCACCTCAGAGCTCCGAACAACAAACTCAGATTTGCTCTGCTCTAGCGTAAATGTAACGTTAAACTTTGCTCCTGTAGTGTTTCATTTGTAGCAACGGCCTTAATTAATTAAAGTCAATACCTTTTAGCATTGTTCACTTGAGGCACTAAACAGAGGTCAGCCATAGTCACCTGGGGAGGAGGAGGGGTGACCTGTACATACAGTAGTGGGGATCTAACATACACACCTCATCACCAACACAGTACTTCCCTGCACTCTTCAACAGCACCGACTCAAGACCTGCGGACATATAGAATACAAACACAATATATACTACAATCACATACAGCAAGCTCTCAACACACCATTAAATCCTTTGGTGATCCAGTGTTTGCCCCACTCAAACTTTTTCTCATCTCCGACATATCTAAGCACTCTCAGATTCTAACAAGGCGGACTATTTAAGCTAGGAGCTTTAGAACGCGTGCGTTACCTGTATTGGCTGAATCCCAGCAGCAATATTGTTGGATATCGACCTAACCTGTAGAACACACGAATAATATAAGAAACCAAAAAATTGGCGATAAGCTAGTGAAACCATTAATAATGGCCACCTTTGGGGGAATGACGTTTGGCCGCTATGGAAAGGTAGCCTTTATAGAGGGTTTAAAAGTAAAGTTTAGGCTGATTTATATGGCAGACGGCCGCTTTACGAAGATATTTATTAAACATTTCACTGTAATTACCTGTGCCCTCTTGGCAGGGTCTCCGTGTGGCAGGAGGTACGGTGCTCCTCTGGTCTCATCCAGGTACTCAATAATAGCCAGCTAATGAGGCAGTGAATGAGTGCAGTGACACTGTGTGTATGTGTGTACTCACTGACTCTGTCAGGACCAGACCATCTACCTCCAGGGTTGGTACCAAACACTGAGGATTGAGACTCTTGTATGAATCGGAGTACTGAATGTAAAATGGTATAAACATATAAACTGCCGAGACAGTTAGCAAGCACACACCTGTTGTCCACCATCTTGTACTAGATGCACTGCCTTGTACTCATAGTCAATGCCCTTCAGTGCAAGAGCTGTATAAAGCACACCAAATAACACAGAGTGGCCAATACGTAAATATAAATGACAGCTACTAACCTAGTCTAGATAATTATGTAAGATATAGTGACGTTGGGACCTAATACACCAAACCGTCAGACTCACCAAATCTCACTCTCCAAGAGCAGGAGCTTGGATAGAAGGAATGTAGGATAGGCTGCAGATATAACTATGGATATCATGTTCTATATAGCTGGCCATTCTAGCAATAATTATACAGTTATACATGATGAATACCCTTATAGATTGAGCTGCCATCTCCTAATCTTGTCTTGAATGTTGAATGGTTTAGCTTGTAAACTCTCTCTTGTGCAGTGTATTATACCATAGATAAGATATTAAAATCAACACTGGCTCAGAAAGAGGCAACAACCTTATATTATCGACCACACCTAGTACCTCCCAATTATGGCCTGGTCCTCCTGGTGACTACATACCAGTGAGTAGATACTCTGACACTACACCTGTTCCGACACAGTATTTAGACACGGTATTTAGTATTTAATATACAAAATAGTTTTCACAGTTTTCATGTTATTTATTTTGGTGTGTCTGGTTGGTTGTCAGGATGTGACTTGTGATAGGCGTCCAGTGACTCCAGAGCAGAGCACACTCTAGCAATGGTCGGGTACACACTCATATCAACCTTGAACCTGCACGGATGCATAGCGTTAATTAAGCACATACAGGCAGTAACACTATAACAAAGCATTCTACAGGGTATACAATACAAGGCACTGTCAGCTACTAGTCATGGCATGAATTTGATATGAAAGTTGTTTGAATGCCTCTTGTTTCTGGACTTTTTGGCCATTCCTATACCTTTAACATTTGGAATGTTTTTGAGTCTAGTAGACACATACTCTTCCTTGGAATAGTATAGCCAACTGTAACTATTTAATCTAGTCTATGTATAGTGTACAATGTCTATACTATCTGTTAGCGTACTATGCTGGCACTACCGTATAGCCGAATATTTTCGAGGGAGAACGTTTTCACGAATTTTTGCATTTACACGAAAGTATTATTCACGAAAAAAGGTGGGCGTTATATTATAGCATCAGTCACGTAACTAGCCTCCTCCACAGGCCTCTGAAGGAAGAAAAAGAGGCCTGCTACTGACTGTTTGCGCATGCGTAACATTCTTGTATATTTTATAGTAAATTTTACAGAAAAATTTATCATTTTTTGTGAGAAAATATGCGGAAAATGAAAATAAACAGA
>VSKX01057388.1_pt1 | contig 10737 bp, 13 predicted proteins | sample 4799481 | NCBI WGS metagenome assembly VSKX01 (sample SAMN12179537, study PRJNA552185) | sponge metagenome | biome: deep-sea hydrothermal plumes; feature: spots directly above weak diffusing fluid; material: sea water; isolation source: sponge from the Swan site of a hydrothermal vent ...
GAGTTAACTGGATGATGTGTATGTCATTGAGCGACCGCCCCTTCAGGACTCTAGTTACGCGCCAGAAATGGATATTAACAGAGAGCGAATCAACTTGGTTGTCACATGCGATAGTATATGATTTCTGGGAGCGGGAGGTAAAGATTAAGCTACAGACTATGCATAGTCGTATTTAACGATTAATAAGCTGCCTCTTAGTGCTAGGTATTGCTAAGAGGGGGCTTATTTACCAATACAAAACGAACTAAAAATCTCACCTAATAAATCATCAGCAGTAAATGTTCCTGTAATTTTTCCTAGTGCCTCTTGTGCGATTCGCAACTCTTCTGCCATTAATTCACCTGCGTGATAACGGATTAGCTGAATTTCAGCATGGTCTACTGCTTGTTGTGTTTCTTGTAGTGCGTGTAAATGGCGACGGCGCGCAATAAAAATGGATTCGCTTTCTGGCTGATAATCCATCTGTTGTTTTAATGCTTGTTTTAAAGTATCAATGCCTTGACCATATTTAGCTGAAATAAATAGGCTATTTTCGTTATCAGTGTCATTTTTTTTATCATGTTGTAAGGGACTTGTTGTTGCTTGATCAATCTTATTAAAAACCTGTAACACAGGAATTTGTGTTGGCATTTGACTCAGTATGGCTTGTTCTTCTTTTGCAAAACCAATGCTGCTATCCATGAGTAAAATAATCAGATCCGCTTTATGAATTTCTTCCCATGCGCGTTGGATACCTATTTGTTCAACAGGGTCATCACTATCATGTAAGCCAGCAGTATCAATAATATGTAGTGGCATACCATCAAGGTTAATGGATTCTCGGAGTACATCACGTGTTGTGCCCGCAATATCGGTTACGATAGCTGTTGCTTGACCAGCAAATGCATTGAGTAAGCTGGATTTTCCTGCATTGGGGCGGCCCGCAATAACAAGATGCATCCCCTCGCGTAATAGACTACCTTGCTTGGCATTTTTGGCGAGCGTTTTTAATTGTTGTTGGATGGTTTGTAATTTATCCAGTACGGATTGATCAGCAAGAAAGTCAATTTCTTCGTCAGGAAAGTCTAAGGCCGCTTCAACATACATGCGTAACTGAATTAACGCTTCTAGTAGTTCATTGACTTTGGCTGAGAATTCACCTTGCAATGAGCGTACGGCAGAACGTGCTGCTTGTTCTGAGCTACTGTCAATCAGGTCAGCGATGGCTTCTGCTTGGGCAAGATCAAGTTTGTCATTATGAAAGGCGCGTTCAGAAAATTCGCCTGGTTTGGCAGGCTGTGCGCCAAGTTCTAGACAGCGCTTCATCAGCATATCCAGCACAATGCGCCCCCCATGCCCTTGCAGTTCTAGTACATCTTCACCTGTAAAGGAGTGTGGGGCAGGGAAGTAAAGAGCGATGCCATCATCAAGCACATGTTGTTGTGCATCAAGAAAAGGCTGGTAGCTTGCTTTGCGTGGTGGGGGAAGATGGCCAAGCATAGCGTTGGCTATTGTTTCAATGTGTTGTTGTGAGCCTGATAAGCGAATAATACCAACGCCACCGCGTCCCGATGGCGTTGCAATGGCTGCTATGGTGTTATTTGTTATCAATGATTTTGTTATTGATATACCACTGCTGTGTCATTGAGAGGATGTTGTTTACCACCCAGTAAAGCACAAGTCCAGCAGGGAAGAAGAGGAACATTACGGTAAAGACAACGGGTAACCATTGAAATATTTTTTGCTGCATCGGATCCATTTGTGGTGGATTGAGTTTTTGCTGAAACCACATGCTTGCGCCCATTAATAATGGCAGAACAAGATAAGGATCCATAATTGAAAGATCGTTGTACCATAATATCCACGGTGCTTGGCGTAATTCAACACTTTCTTGTAATACCCAGTATAGCCCCATAAACACAGGAATTTGAATGAGCATTGGTAAGCAACCACCAAAGGGGTTGATTTTTTCTTTGCGATAAAACTCCATCATCGCTTTTTGTTTTGCTTGAGGATCGTTTTTATGGCGTTCCTGCATTTCCTTCATTTTTGGTGCAAGTTTCTTCATTTTTGCCATGGATTTATAACTAATCGCAGAAGGCCAGAAGAATAGAAGCTTGATGGTCAAAGTGACAAAAATAATTGCCCAACCCCAGTTGCCAAAAAAACCATGGAACATTTGTAACAGCCAGAATATTGGTTTGGAGAAAATGGAGAAAATACCATAATCAACCGTCATATCAAGACCATTGGCAATAGCTGCAAGTGATTCTTGGTCTTTTGGACCGACGTAAAAGCCATCTTTAAAGGTGTGGCTTGCACCATTGGCAATTTCTATGGTCGGTGTTTTTAAGCCAATGATATAGCTGGGTACATTGCTGGGAATATAGGTGTTGTAAAAAGTATTGGTTTGGTCTTGTTGGGGTACCCATGCACTGACAAAGTAGTGTTCTAGTATCGCTGCCCAACTGCCCTTGATGGCTTTATTGAGTTTTTCATCAGGGTCAGTGAAATCACCAAATTTTAGTTTTTCGTAGTGATAAGCACCGTCCTCAAAGTCATAGTAAGCAGTACCCACATAGGCTTGTGCGCCTGAAAGAAAACTGCCTTGTTGTACGACAGGACCATGACGTAGCTGGCGGTACTCAAAGCCTGACCATGTTTGTCCTGAGTTGTTTTTTACTTCGTGTTCAACGTCAATAAGGTAGCTGTTACGCTTGAACGTATAGCGTTTGGTAACAGTAATGCCTTTGCCGTTATCCCATATGAGCGGTACAACGAGGGTGTCATCGCCGTTTTCTAGAGTGTAGCTACCGTTACTACTGCTATAGGTTGCATGGTGTGTCGGGGCTAGGTTGCTGGTGTCTTGCCCATTAATTTTATTATGGCTTAAGCCTGATTGTGCGGAATAGTATTTTTTGCTATCCAAAATAACCGTGGCGACATCAGGTTCTTCAAGGCTAATAGGGTGGGCGGGTAGAGCAGCATGGACAATATCTCCCCCATAAGTATTGATTTGAATATCAAGCGTATCTGTTTTGACATGAATAACAGCGCCTTGTGTTGTATTCTGGTTTGTCGTATTTTGGTTTACGCTTGTTTGTTGGGCATTAGATGCTTGTTGGGGAATATCAACCTTGCTGGCATTACGCAGTGTTGCATCACCTGTTGGTGCATTTTGTGGTGCTGTACTTGTGCTCTCATTTGCACCAGGAATGATGGGTTGAGGAGCGTGATCTTGTTGCCATTGCGTCCAAATCATAAACCCAAGGAAAATAAGGGTCAGATAGAGAAGGGGGCGTTGCTGTTCCATAGGTTAAGTCCGTAACTTTAGGTTTGCTCAGTTTGCAAATTATTTTCTTTTTGCGGTGTTGCTTGAGGAGAGCCTATTTTTTTTTGAATAAAACGCCATTGCAATTCAATTTGTTCACAAACAAGGGCGTTGTTAAGTGTTAGAACGGTTGGGCGAAACATAACGACAAGGTCTACTGCAGGGAGTGTATGCTGGTTTTGTCGAAAGTTTTCACGCACTAGGCGTTTAAGACGGTTTCTATCAACGGCTTTTTTGGCACATTTTTTAGAAACAGCCATGCCCAGCCGAGGATGCGTCAAGCCATTTTCAGCAGCAAGAATCGTAATATGCCGATTGCCAAAACGCGAAGAGCCAGCAAATACTTGTTTGTAAGCTTTAGCCGTTAATAACCTTAGCTCACGCGGAAAATTTGCTGGCTCTTGTTTTTCTGTCACTCAGTACTGCTAGGGAGTTAAACGAGCACGGCCTTTTGCGCGGCGTGCTTTTAGTACCTTACGTCCACCAACGGTGCGCATACGGGCACGAAAGCCGTGAGTGCGTTTACGTTTTAAGTTACTAGGTTGGAATGTGCGTTTCATGCTTGATCACCTTGGTAATGATTGAACGTCCTGAAACAGTAAGGACTTGTTATATAAAGCGCGTGAAGGTACGGGAAGTTAGTACTAATGTCAATACCCACTGGGTAAAATTGGTGTTTGCTCCCCGTATACTCCTACTGATAATACCGCTTAACGTATATTTATTTTTTAAATGGGTTCCACCAGGGTTGCATTAGATTGTTATTAGTTGCTGGAGCCTCTGGTGTTGCTGTTTCATTGTTGGGTTTATCTGTGTTGTCATTTTTTTCTGTAAATCCCATTACTGCAGCACCTGCGGCAACAGCCGTTGCCGCTGTTGCTGCGGCTGTTCCTGCCATATCTGATGCGCTATCAGCAGCTTCTTTTACAACTTCAGTTGTATTTTCGGAAAGGTCTGTTGTTGCATCGCTTACGGCGGTTGCCGCATTTTCAGTTGCTTCTTTGGCGGTCTCAGTTGTTGTGGTTGCCGCCTCAGTTACTGCTTCGCTAGTTGCTGTGGTGGCTACTTTAGCAGCTTCAGTGGTTGTCGTTGTCGCCTCTGTTACCGCTTCGCTAGTTGCTGTGGTCGCTTCTTTAGCAACTTCAGTGGTTGTAGTTGCTGCCTCTGTTACCGCTTCGCTAGTTGCTGTGGTCGCTTCTGTTGCAGTATTAGCTGCATTTTCAGTTACTTTTTTAGCAGCTTCAGTGGTTGTAGTTGCCGCCTCTGTTGCGGTATTAGCTGCATTTTCAGTTGCTTCTTTAGCAGCTTCAGTGGTTGTAGTTGCTGCCTCTGTTACCGCTTTGCTAGTTGCTGTGGTCGCTTCTGTTGCGGTATTAGCGGTATTTTCAGTTGCTTCTTTAGCAGCCTCAGTGGTTGTAGTTGCTGCCTCTGTTACCGCTTCACTCGTTGCTGTGGTAGCTTCTTTAGCAGTCTCAGTAGTTGCTGCTTCTGTTGCTGAATTAGTTGGATTCTTAGGAGCTTCTTTAGCAGCGGTTGTACTTGTTGTCACTGCTGTGCCTTCAGCATCTAGTTTGGTATACGTCCATTGAATACACGCTTTATCTTGATACATTTTTGTACAGCTCCAGCCTTTGTCTGCTGGGTTTGCTTGTGCGTTTGTCGCTATTGTTGCAACGGTTGCAAGTAACATTGCTTTGGATAGATTTGATATTTTATAGCGTGATGGGAGGTTGAAATAATTCATTGCTTAGGCTTTCTCTTATTGGTTAATTGATTCTTTAATCAGTTATTTAGATGGTTTTTTTTGGTTGTATACCAGCGGTGCTAATGCGAGGAGCATTGATTCTAGCCTATTAGTCTTTTTTTTTCATGTTGATATGCGCAATAATGTTAGAAAAATAAGCATAAGAGGTGCTATATCAAGAAATACCACAGTGAGGGCAATGTGGGTCTTGTTTTAAGTTAATTGAACGCCATTGCATATATTTCGCATCCAGTAATAACAAACGTCCATGCAGTGTGGGTAAATCTAGAATAACTTTTATGACTTCGGTGCTTTGGATGCTGCCAATAATGCCAACAACGGGGGATAGTACACCATTTGTGCTACAGGTATCATCCAGCTCACCTGTTTCATCATAAAGACAACGATAACAAGCCGCGTTTTTTTGTGATAAGTCAAAGGTCGTTACTTGTCCTTCCATGCGAATAACGGCTCCTGATACTAAGGGCTTAGTAGCTGTAACACATGCCTGATTAATTGCAAATCGTGTGGTGAAGTTGTCTGTACCATCAACAATAACGTCATGTGCTTTAACGTGTTTGAGTAATGCTTCAGGATCTAATTTGTCATGAATAGTTTGTACGCTGATCTCAGGGTTAATGGCAGTGATACTTGCTTTAGCTGAAATGACTTTTGCTTGACCTATTGTAGGTGTGCTATGAATAATTTGCCGTTGTAAATTGCTTAATTCGACGGTATCAAAATCAACGATGGTCAAGTGTCCTACGCCTGATGCCGCTAAGTATAAAGCAACAGGTGAACCTAAGCCTCCCATGCCTATAATTAATACTTTTGCTGCGAGTAGTTTTTCTTGTCCTGTGATGCCAATGTCTGGCATTAAGATTTGTCGGCTATAACGCAGTAGTTGTGGGTCGTTCATCGGGATTGACTTTACATTCCTTTTTTCGAGGGTTATAAAAAATGCTCATGGTAAAAGTAAGATAAATTAAGGGGTTTGATGATGAATATAAAACGGATGATACCGTATGGTGCGGTTGATTGTTATCGTTATGTTGCTATTGGTTTATTAGCGGTTTTGCCGTTAGCGAGCTATTCTGAAGCAAGGCTTATGCAGCCTGTAGAAGAGGTTCAGTTGATGGAGCTCGCACCATTTTGGTTGGAAAATACACTTATTGGTGAAGCTGAAAACGCTGTCGAACCAGAACCAACCTATGTTCAACCTCCTCTTTCTCGACAGACGTTTGCTATTCATTCACCAGCGAAACGTTCTGCTGATGGTATGCAAGTGAATACTCAGGATCACTCTCAATCCCAAGCCCAAACCCAAACAGGGAGGCAAAAGACGAATCTTATGTCCTTAAAAGTATTTAGTATTGCGTCTTTACGTGAAGCTGCACAACAGGGTAATGCTGAGTCGCAGTATCAGTTGGGTATGCGCTATCAATATGGCGATGGTGTGAAGATGAATATTAATAAGGCTAATCAATGGTTAGCAAAAGCAGCCGCATCGGGTAATGCGCGTTCGCAACATGCGTTAGCTATGTTTTATCAACAGTATGCAACGAATACAGAGGGTGCTAAAAAAGCGTTGCTGTGGGAAAAAAAAGCAGCTGATCATGGCTCTGCTGATGCACAATATGCGTTAGGGGTTATGTTTAAGAATGGTCGCTTGGTGCGTAAAAATGAAGTTGAGGCAAGAAGGTGGTTAACGATGGCTGCCCAACAAGGTCATTTGCCTGCACAGTTAGTATTGGAAGAATAAATATTGTTAAACCAAATCTATAGATATTCAGATAATTATATTCACACTAATGAACTCAGCCAGCCATGTGGATTATTTTTAAATCAGCAGGAACTCGCTACGCTCAAACATGCTTCTGATATAAAAAATAACGCACATGACTTGCTTCTTATTTGTGAACGCAATTATCTGACTCTACTATAGTTAGAAAATAGTAAATCCTAACTCGTTCCCAGCCTCACGATGGTGTTACGAGGCTGGAGCCTCGTAACCAAGATTTCACTTAGCAGTGGTTTAGTTAGCCCATAATTTGCGTAAAACACTGAATCGCAGTATAGGGTGCTGTTTTCTCAGGTGCTTTTTGTGAATCAGGCTGATGAATTGCAAATAAGTGTTTAATGCCATGTGCTTTGGCTTCTGCTAGGACTTTTAAGTTATCATCAATAAATAAGCTATGAGCAGGGTCAAAGTGTTCGGTATCACGTAATTTATCCCAGAACCCTTTTGTTTCTTTGGCAAGTCCGATGTCATGTGAGGTGATGATACGGTCAAAATAGGGTTCGATAGACACATGGTCAAATTTAATATTCACTGTTTTAGGGTGAGCATTGGTCAATAAAATGGTACGAACAGGTTGTTCTTGGAGAAAGTTTAGAAAGGTATCAACCTGTGTGCGTACGGCGATTTTGTGTGTCATGGTGTGCTTTAAGACAACAATATCAAGTTCCAATGCTTGTTCCCAATAATCAAGGCTATACCAGTCTAATGTTCCTGCTTTTTCTTCATACATCGTGGCTAACACCATTTCTGCTTGTTGCAGGCTAATGTGTTTTTTTTCGGCGTATTTTTGCGGGATATAATCTTGCCAGAAATGATTATCAAAATGCAGATCCAGTAAAGTGCCATCCATATCTAAAAAAACGCTTTTTATAGTCTTCCAGTCTAATGGTATTAGAGGCAATTTGCTCACAGTATAAGGTTTCCTATGTTAGGGTGAATTTTGTTAGTTCTTGATGGATAGTGTGCGCGTTTAGTTGGGCGATATCATCGTTATTGGTCATGGTAAACACACCACACATCTCATGCCATCCTGCGCCATGAAGCCAAGCAGAAGGCGTAACATGACCACGTTGTCCTTGTTGTGGAATGACGTAACAGGTATTTGGACGATAGAGTAGATTATAAGGCTGATTATCTTGGTGTAATGCTTCAATATGCTCCCATGCTTGCACGGGGTCATCATAGCGTTTACAGGCAATTGGGTAGGCTGTTGTTCCACCATTATGTTGCCAAGATGAGTGCTCAATAGGCAATGTTTCACGAATAAAGCCTTGAAAATGTAACTGATTGATGGAGGCGTAAGCGCCAAGGCTATTATACGCAATACCAAAATCAGGTAGGTGTGGACAGTGGTTAATTAAACGCGTTATATGCTGATGTGTTGGAAGAGAGATAAACTGTGGGTGGTGTTTTTCAGGTTCAAGTGCAAGTAATAAGTGCCAAGGTGAAAAAGGGAATTTATTATATAACACACGCATATTCATTTTATCCCATACGCCTTCCCATAATATTTCAGGACGAAGGAAGGGTTTATTAAAATGGAATTTGTTGGTATCAAATGCTTGATGAATGTGTGTGATTTTCTGTTCAGAAGCGCGCGCAGGACGTAACGCACGGATTGGGTTGTAGACAAGCTCCCAGGGGGTTAAATGACTTTTTTCCCAACAGCCAAATTTTTCAAGACCAAGCTGTTGAATACGTTCAAAAACCTGTTTGTCATCAATAGGACTCTTTTCCCATGTGGTTTTTTGCAGGGCTAAAAAACGTTGCTCAAGGTCAGGGTAGAGTGCATCGAATAAGGTTTTATCTTGCATACTATTGGAAAGCACGAGGATAAATGCGCCTAAGCCACCACTCTCGTTATTATTGAGCATATTTTTGAGTTGAAGAATAAATTGTGCTTTGAATGCATCAAAACTAGAGGCGATAAACATAATAGATGGCTGTGGTGAGTGTGTTGATTTGATGGTTTTTAAGAGGAGATGTTGTTTTTACATGGCTTGGATAGCAGAGGCAGCAAGACTGAATGGGACTGGGTTACGAGGCTGGAGCCTCGTAACTAGATAAAAAGGGGGGATTGGTTGGCTATTGTCTTTTCAGTACAACATTGCCTTTTTTGCTGCTTAATACAAGATCTGTGCCTTTAAAACTATAAGTTGATTTTCGGCTTTTCTTTACCCCCATCATTTTGTACTTAAGCGTCAGTGTTTTGCCTGATGCAGACCAAGTGCCATTAAATTTTAACCCTTTTAGGTTATAGGTATAGGTGTTATTAGCTTTAAGGTTTAGCTTTACTTTTGAGCCTTTCCAATTACCAACCAGTTTACTGCTATCTGCAAAAGCAAGGCTATTGAGAGAGAACAACACCATTATCGAAAAGATAAAGGTAATAATATTTTTTTGCGTCATCATCATTATTTACTCACTGTTTTAATGGTTTCAGTTATGCGGCTTTGCATGGCATCAATACGATCGAGAACATCACCGTCGATATGATTCACTTGTAATTTTGTATTCAATAACTCATGGGCTAAGTTTAAAGCAACCATTACTGCTAGACGGTCAGTATTTAACACTCTCCCTGCTGCTTTGCGTAGTTCGCGCATTTTTCGGTCAACTTCTTGTGCGGATTGCCTAAGAGAGTCATGCTCACCAATAGGGCAGGCGACGCGGTATTCTTTTTCTAGTATTTTAACCGTAACAGCTCTCGGTTTGTCAGACATGATTATTGATCCCTATTGCTCATTAATATTGTTCAGTATTGGGCATCTTTCATATTCTAGTTAATAATTCAGCCTGCTAGGATTCGCTCTTCAATCTCACTAAACTCGCTACGCTCAAACAACGTTCGGTTTCAGTGCGATTCCTAGAAGGCTTCAAATTGTAAACTACTTTTGATCCTTATGAAGGATGTTCAGTGTTGGATTGTTACTTTACTATTCTAACTATTATCCATTGTCTTTAAGCGCTGAATCATTGACTCAACTTGAGAACGTACTTTGCTATTTTTATTGTGTAGCTCTGAACGTTCAGTAAGAAGCGAGCTTTCTCTTGCTTTAAGTGCCATATTTTCGGAAGATAGAGCCTCAAGAAGTATTAGCACCTCATGGAGCCTGTCTTCTAATAGCCCTATTTGCATATCTAGTTTTTTATCGGTAGTTTCTTCAGTCATAATATGAATAGTAAAGGAGTGCGGCTAATGGGGTCAATATTTACATCAAATAAAGATACTTATGGAACATATTTTATCATATTTTGAGCTTGAATCCTTATTAGGTCGAGCTAATTGTCAGCAAAGTGCGGGTGAAAACCATGGCATTATCTGTGGCTTACTGGCGGTGAATACTGCCATTGATGCGGAGTTGTGGTTGAATTACGTTATTCCGCAACGTGATAAACAAGATGCAATGCAAAACCAATTAGTAACCCGATTGAAAACGGTTATGGATGCTCCACGCTTACAAATGCAGGATAGTAACTTAGAGTTTAATCTACTGTTGCTTGATGATGTTGAAGCACTTGTTGATCGTGTTGAAGTGTTGCAAGAATGGTTGCAAGGTTTCCTCATGGGGATTTCGCTGGCAGGCGTTCGCGATTTTCATAAGCTGCCTGATGATTCGCAAGAGCTTATGAAAGATTTTCTACAAATTAGTAGTGCAGGTGATATGGATTTAGACGATCTAGAAGAATCAGAAGAGGCTTATACCGAAATTACTGAATATGTTCGGATGGGGGTGTTATTGATTGCAGAAGAACTACAACCCAGTTTAAGTTCAGCAACGTTGCATTAGTGATGACTGAAAAATTATATAGATATTCACTTATTAAATTCCCGCGCCCTTCGACTACGCTCAGGGTGCTAGATCCCTGAGCGTAGTCGAA
>VSKX01022320.1_pt1 | contig 10735 bp, 14 predicted proteins | sample 4799481 | NCBI WGS metagenome assembly VSKX01 (sample SAMN12179537, study PRJNA552185) | sponge metagenome | biome: deep-sea hydrothermal plumes; feature: spots directly above weak diffusing fluid; material: sea water; isolation source: sponge from the Swan site of a hydrothermal vent ...
AGTAATTTTTCACCGTTTATTTTTGTATATCATTATAACGAATTTACTCTGTATTTTACGGACGAAGTATGCAATAATTATGCGCATGCGCGTGCAACTAGTGACAGGCCTCCTTCTTTTTAGGGGCCTGCGTAGGAGGCTAAGCTGAACAGTGCTCACACTGGAGTAAGGTAGGGGCCTTTATTAGAGGCATTGTACTCCCTCTTTCTAAGGCAGGAGCCTTTATTAGAGGCAGTCCCACCAACTCTCGAGGGAAGTGCACTCAGGAACAGTCTCAGAACGAAACTATCACAGAATGAATGCTATTGCTCTACCACTAGATTAACACGTGGGCCTCACGGAACAAGAGGGCACGCTGACTTATCCGTGGTACTACAAGTACAGCTAGCCACACACACACACACATACCTTCGAAGGTGTCTCCTGTTTGAAAGGCACTGGGTAGAAGCGAGCTAGTTTTTTCTCTTTGTCACTTCGGGAGGGGGTCTTGGGTGAGGTAACGACCTCGGCAGGTTGAAAGGGTGTGGTCTCCTCTGTGTCAAACGAGAATACAAGGTCAGACTCCGACTCCGTCCCTCGCTGACTGTCAAACTCCTCCTGACTGATAACATCCACTTTATTGCGAGGTTTCTCCTACAAAAACCAGGTACTTTATGTGCTGTTACAGACATAAGGGCTGGTCGACCTACATACCTTGTTGTATGTGTGAGGTGCATCACAGGCGCTGTACAGATCTTGTTCGTAGAAGTATAGGCCGTCGTTGATAGCTTGAGCCAGGTCTGAAGTGATCTTAGGTCGTGATGTGAAGTTGCCTGTTCTGTCTCCACTCGGATGCTTGCGTTGATAGGCCGAAGTCTGTGTGACTATGATAATCTTGCCAATGTCCTCTTCGTCTACTTCGTCCACTTCATCCCCTGAGACATCCGACCTGGTGTGTGTGTGTGTGTGTGTGTGTGTGTGTGTGTGTGTGTGTGCTGGTGTGTGTGTGTGTGTGTGTGTGTGTGTGTGTGTGTGTGTGTGCGTGTGTGTGCGTGCGAGGCATACAAACTCACCATGGCTGGTCAGAGAAGTTGTGTACTTTACCTCCAAACTGGAGGTCATTGTCAAATTCAAAGTCCAGTTCTTCGTTGTTGTCTCCTTGGTCACCACCTGATGAGCTGACAGTAGTCTGAACAAAACACATTCAATAACTAACTACAACACAAAGGGAATAATGTAAAAACCCATGAAATTATTCTTTACTTTGGCTTCAGTCTTAGAAGCTTTCTTCTTTCTCTGTACTTCTACCCAGTTTTCCTTGACCGACTCTTGCTCTTTTGTAGTAGTCAAAGTGACTTCATTAGACTGTTCAGTGTCTGTTATTGACTCAGTCCTGGGGGACTCTGGACCAGACTGCTCCTGGCAGAAAAATAAGGATGGTTTATTAGCAGAGGGAGACTAGTAGTTGGGTCTCACCACACTCTCTTGTGGGGAGTGAGTTGGATCAGAATTAAGCATCTCTTGCAGTTGCTCTTCTGGCCCCATATCTGTTGAGTCAGCATATCCGTCTTGTGGGTAGTAGACACTTGAAGGAGAGAATGGTTCTTCACCCTGCTCGTTAGGGCCCCCTGCACAACACAGAGTGGGCGGGCGGGCGGGCTTGTTAGAGAAACTGAAGCCAAATATTTACACTAGAACTGTTATGCAAAGGATACTGGATGAATACGCTTGCTATACAGTCTCTAAAAACACTGTTGAGGGTTGTATATAGTCTGTTTTAGCTCTTTTTGTAAACACACAAACCTGTGAATATCCAGCGTTGCCACCCAACCTTCTGCCTCAGCCTATCGCCCGAGTCTGCCATCTCGACCACCTCACTGCCATCCAGACTCTGTGGTGGAGTGATTAGGAACACTGCACTGTGGGGGGCAGTCAGACTTACCTCTTTAATGAGAGCGGTGTCTTGTGTCAGAGCACGAACTCTGTTGAATCGCACAATAACAGTTACAGGAACAAAGCCATCCTTGTCCATCTAGGTGTGTGTGTGTGTGTGTGTGTGTGTGTGTGTGTGTGTGCCAGATCAATACATAGCCAGTACAGTCACAAACATACTTGTCTTCTCAGAAAAATGTCTTTCTGCAAGTTTTCATCACTGAAATAATACTCTCTGTGTGTGAATGATGAAGCGAAGCGACTAAATTGCTATTCTTAGATACCGACTGACTCACATTTGCTTCTTGATGTACTCTTGTAGCGTGCCTTCATCTCGTGGCAGAATAGGGCCGGCTGGATAGTACATGTTTGTTCCAGAGTAAGGGGTAAAGAACATCCCCCCAGATCCTCCGCCAGCCATAGGCTGATTGTAGTAGGCCACAGGAGGATACACATAGTTGCCACCACTACCACCGGAACCTGCACAAGAAACAAAGAATGTATCAGTCAGTCAGAGATTAGCAGAAGATTGCCAAGTACAATATCTTGAGTGGAATTTACTTTGTGAACTTTTCCTACATTTTTTCTGTGTGTGTAGACGTCTACAACATAACAAATAATGCTGTCTGCTTTTGCAAAGCTAAAATCGTAAAGTGTACTCTTTTTAATCGCCATGTGCAAAACATAGCATACAGTATTACAAGTACGTACCTTGCTGGTAGCCCCGCCAGTTCCTGCCTCTGCCCCTATAGCCACTACCATAGCCTTGTCCTCCCTCGGAGCCCCTCCCCTCTACTTCCTCTCCCGTCTGATTGGCCCAACGTGGTGGGACGTTGTAACGCTCTCTGTCCATGCGCCACTTTCCCCGATGATAGTCTCTGTCGTCACGATGCTCGTAATGTCGCCCCCCTCCTCCTCCTCTATAGCCATCTCTGTATCCACTGTTCTTGTTATTAGAGTGGTACGTGTCTCTGTCGACCCGGCCGTGGTCACGTGACTCATTGGGGCGGTCGGCACGGTAACGTTCCCGTCGAGGGCCTTTAGAGGGCGGTGGACGAGAGGGTGGGGTATCAAGAGTGAGCGGTACCCACTTTTGCCTACCAGTGCCTGTAAATCAATGTTATAAGCAGTGAGGTCAACACTAAACTACTCCACCTCTTTTCTTTCCAGCTGCAAATCTTTGTTGGTCATACTCGGAGAGCTCAGCACCGTGATCGATGATTTCTCCTCCAACTTTCTCACCAGCAGAGTCTGGTGGTGACGGGGGCGTGGGTGGGGAGGAGCCCTCTCCTACCTGTGGTGTGTCCTCCTCTCCTATCTCACCCAGGGCCGGCCAACTACCAGACACACTCACAACCTCAACCTTCTGCAGTTAAGAGTTAAGCCCGGCTCACAAATACGACACTGGAGCTTACATAGCGTCAGATACATACGTATGGACAAGAGTGCGTTAATACACTCTTGGTATAGAACATAGTTTTAGTATTTGCCTCGTTCTATATGAGCTTCTCGAACTTCCGTATCCCATTGTGACCATAGTTTTGTGTTACCCCAGTGTCAACGTTTTGACGGTAGTGTCGTATTGTAAACCGACCCTTAGGAAGTGGAGTGGGTTTCACTCATACAGAATACTTCCCTACAAGCTAACAAGGAGCAGTGCATCGTTTTAGTGTTTCCTTTAGGCTCTTGAGGCAACAGTTGCTCAAACTCCCAGGAACTAACTACTACACATGCACCAACTGAAACGATTCCCAAAGTAATCGCTACTGATAACAACATACAACCAACAGACCATTAAACACAATGGCCAATATGCTGTTAAGCCCAAAACAAACTTTCAGAGCAAAAATAAACACTCACCTTAGGTATATGTATCCCTTTACTGGGAACTTCTTTCTTTGGAGGAGCTGGTTTGGCAGGTTTACTGTTGTTGTTGCTCTGCTTGGCTTCTTTGTTCGTGTTGGTGGGGGGGTTTCGATTCCATGGGTTCTTACGTGGTGAGTTTTTGGGGGCATTGAATGAAGAGTGTGTTCGGTGGCCAGAGGTGGCTTTAGTCGGCGGTGACGATTCTTTAAGATCGTTACTTTTGGGCGAGGGCAAAGAGACACTCTCGATAGCTGCCTTTGGTTGGTCTGGGCTACCCGAAGGTGCTATGGAGCTCTCTGTCTTGGTGGGTGTGAGTTTACTGCTCTCGCTTGGAGTAGTCGTACATTCAGTCTTGTCTATTGTCTCTACTGTCATGTTGTGTACGGGTGTGTCGGTGTCTGCTGCTTGTACTTTGTTAATAATAACGATACTCTCGATCTCACGACTTGATACAGGCTCAGGCAAAACGTCGGCCATATTCCATATCTTTCGTCAGTCCAAATAATTACAACCTTATACAGTAAGCCGTGCCAAACGTTACCATATCCCAGAAAAAGGACTTGCTTGACTTGAGCTCGTATTTTAGTGTGTAAAACTTGAATGTGTGACAAAATAAGGAATAGCCGACTTGTTTTACGCCAGAACTTGGGCCAAATGACGTTGAGAGTTATGGTGCTTGTTAGGTCGACAGAGGAGCAGCACGCTAGAACACAACAGAGCTATGGCTAGCCAAACAGTCCAGACTTCCTTGCATCATTCCAGGCACATGGTTCTCTCCAGGAACATGTGCTTTCTGAGCATGCGCAGTAGGCAGGAGTCAGCAAGGTGGAGTTGCACTTCTAGCTCCAAGGCAACACGAAGTGATAACAACAAGAACAAGATGGCTCCTTTTTAGTTCAGTGTGAGCTAGCTGTACAGTTTTCTAAGCAGCATATATATTGCATAACTAGATTGAGTTGTTGCTGGCCGGCTGCATAATTATTGACCTCCGCCCCTTTTCTGCAGGATTCATTTTGTTTGAGCTGCTCCAACCAACCCAGCCCCTATAGCCTAGCTGGCCACTGTACCACACAAGTGCACCTGCAACAATCATCAAAGTAGTAAGTAAGTTTGTATTAAGTTATAGCTTCTTTATATTGACCTCCTCTCTCTTTTTTCTGCAGCTTCTTAGAGCTGTAAAAATGAGTCAACAACTTCGTTTCATAGTTGACACTCTAAATCAAGCACCGTTCTCAAAACAATTTAATCTAGTCACATTCGATTCTCTCAACTCGCTAAGTCTGCAGCAAGTGCTGAATGATGTGCTCACCGAGGTCAGCCCAGATCATAAGATGGACCTTCGTCAGGAACCTCCCGAACAAACAGCTGTTCGGATTCTCAGTCTACTTCACGTACTGCGCTACAAGCCCAAGAACGATCAGGGAGGTGGTTTGAATGCCTTCCGTCACGGGCTACTCCTAGGAGACAAGCCTACAATATACCCACTGTTGCAATGGCTCTTAGAGAAGCTGCCAGAGTTAAAGAAACGAGCTTATCTTGCTCGCTATCTCGTCAAAATCGAACTACCTCCTGAAATAGTTCACGACGACATTGTTGCTGAGACCACGGCCAGCCACGAAGAGCTGATTGAGCAATTCAAGGAGCTACACCAAACGATAGAACAGCAGAAGGCCTCTCAATTCAGTGTGGCCGACATCAGGAAAGACATGGCATCCATGGAGGAAGAGAAAGAGCAGCTTATGAAGAGGATAGCTCGACTGAAGGCTCGAGCAGAGACACTCCCAAACAAGACAGAGATGCTGGAGGAGGCCATGAAACTGAGGCGAGAGAAAGATCGAGAAATATCACTGGCAGAGCAAAAACTAGAGCAAAAGAACTCGCTACTCCACACGCAAGACAAAATATCGCGATTGCAGAACCAGCTACAAAATATGAAGAGTTCGAGTGATGGTATTACAGCAGACGGGCTAATAAGCAAACTGCAAGAAGAGAACCACCTCAAACAGCTTCTAGTATCCGAGACTCTCCCTAAGAAAGTTGAGGCCAAGCGTAAGGAATGTATTGAGCTAGAGAGGGTCGTAGCTGAGCCTGTACTCAGTGACATGGACCTAGACACCATACGTCAACAGATTGACGAATGCAACGAAGAAGTCTTGCGTCTTATGGAGAAACGAATGCCTGGTAGTGACCCTGTACAAGACAAACTTGTTCTATTTCGACAACAAGCCGCCATAATCGCTCGCAAGAAAGAAACAGCACTAGAAAACTGCAAGTCATTCATGGACGAACTAACTACACTCGAGAAAGACCTGCAAGAAAAACGAGAGCAATTGAAGGAATTTGACGGCGGGGAAATACTACGCGAAGAGGAGTTCAAGCGCTATGTTGCTAAACTACGCATTATCAACAATGCGTACAAGAAGAAGAAGGCTGAGCTCGGTGCATTGAAGGCAGAGTGCGGAGTGGTGACTCGCACGGAAGAAGTACTACGCTCACGCGATGAAAATGTTGAGGAATTGGTGAAGATTATCGAAGAAAAAAAAGGCGTTCACGGCTACAAGCAAACGCAAAACGCTATTGAAGTTGTATCAGTAGCAAAAAACGAGCTTGACGAGCAAAAAAGTGAAATATTAACGGATATGACAGGGAAAATAGACCAGCTTACAGCAGCTATTGAAACTAAGAAAGCGTTCCTAGCTCCTCTTATCAAAGAAATAAGGCCTTTACGACAGCACCATCAGGAGGTGTCTGCTCGCCACGCTGAGAAGAAGGTGACCCATGATGGAGTAGCAGCAGGACTGGAGGGACAGAGAGTGGACCTGGAGCAAGAGGTGCACACCTACTGGGAGGAGACTATGACTGAAGAAAGTCGCTTCCATTATCTGGAATGCATGATCAAGTCCGTACAACTCCATCAAGAGAGAGTGGCAGCAGAGATGGAATGCTACGTCAGCTCAGATCCGGCCGAGAAACGAAAATCTCTTCGCGATCAGTTTACTCGAAAGATCCAAGAGCAAGAGAACTTGGGGAAGGCTCTTCGAGACAAGCAAAAGGAAGTTAAAGAGACTCACGGCGATGCTTTGCGACAAGTGAAGCTGTGGCAAGACCTCTCTCACCAGTTTGAGGTAAAGAAGCAATGCTTTGTGTCCCGTCAACAAGAGAAGCAGAGGAAAGCAGCCGAGGAGAAAACAGCTGCTACTGAGAACAGACTAGTTATATCATAAACACTTTAGTTGTAAGATTACAGTACGGTACTGTTGTGCATAATTATGCTGTGAATTATAAATGTTTAATCTTTTCAATATCAAGCCCGAGTCATTATACGTACCTCTCATATTTTATAAACCCTAAGCAAAGGTGCACAGAAAATAGCTAGCAAGCTAAAATTAATCTGTGACCATGCAGACACAATATTGAATAATTATTATAACAACTGTAATAAAACCATGTGTAAGTGATAGAGCCAAAATGTAGTTAGTTAACTAGTTAGGCTAAGCGTCTGACAAGTCCTCTAGTGGCTGGGTAGTCTACTTGTCGTTCTTTGTCTCCTCTCCTATAAGACCTGTATACTAATCTCTACACACAATTATTGCAAATGATGTACTCACGACTTCTTTGAAGAGGTCTTCCCTGCCCTCCCACCAACCACACTGCCCACTACTCTGGATGCCTCCATACCATACGTCAGGTAGGATGACTCAGTGTTGTACAACGGACTCTATGTGGGGGGGGAGAGGTCACATGACATTAGAGGGGAAAGGACGAAGGTCACATGACATTAGAGGGGGGAGGGGGTAGTGTACCTGCGTGAATGGCTCTAAAGATGGCTGTTTCTTCATGTTGTTACCAGCATAAGCAATTCCGTGCTGTAGAGTATATGAAGTGTGAGAGCAGTGCAGCATTTTTTCTAACAGAACTGATGGGAAAAGACATTTTCCTAGCAGCTCTATTAGAAAAGAATACGGCCCCTAAGAATGAGGCTATGTGTGATCGATCGTAGCCTACCATGTGCCACTCTCCAGTCTCCTCGCTCCACTCAGAGTGGGATTGCAGTTGAGTCTGGTACTCCTCGGGTATGTAACAGTCCATCACAAGACTCTGTAGCTTCAGCTCCTTGCTCAGCTCACGAATGGTCTCTCTCATTGCCTCATTCTCCTGCTGAAACTCGGCACTCATGTCTGCTATCTATACAACAAAAAGGATTATCAAAATGGCCAAAAAATTGACCGAAAGGAATTACTGATTTGAGCATACCATCTGAAACGTCTTTCAAAGAGCTACCTAATGCATGTTTTAGTTTTGGAATTGGACAATCTAAACTCAAATTATGGGCTCTCAAAGTTAGTTGCCACGATGAGCTGATTTTGACATTTTCCCCCACCTATAGCCCACGGTTTTTTCAAAAATTGGAACATTTGGGCCCGAAAGCAATTCCTGATCTGAGCATATCATCAGAAAGGTGAGCTACCTAATGCATGTATTAGTTTTGAAAGTGGACACTCCAAAATCAAGTTATGGGTTCTCAAACATCTCCAATACACATACTGTACCTCATCTTTAGCTTGCTGCAATTTTTTCCAGGCTAGTTTGAGTAGCTTTGTCTTCCCAGTGGCCTCCTCTTTCAGACTATCGTATTTCTCCTCGATATCCAGTTTCTCTGCCTCTTTCCTCTGGAGCTGTTCCCTCAGTTTAGTCTCTTTCTTTTGTCGTTTCTCGAATTCCCTCGCAGATTTCTCCAACAATCTCTCCTGTTCTTCCGCCTGATCTAGGAGATTCACACCACCCACAATCACCTACACACAGAGCACGTTGTGAACACACTGAGAATGCTTTGTGTATGAAAAGCCTAGTTCACAATATGACGCTATGTAACGCTAAGCTAGATTATGTGTAACTGACGCTACTGATGCTACGTAAGCTCCAGCGTTATATTGTGAACCATGCAGGCTTTAATTGCTAGGTGTTACGTGAACAGAGTCATACTTGTGAGTTGAGGTCTTGCAGCTTCTTCTCCATGATCTGTTGTTGCTCAACGGCTTGCTTCAACTCTTCCTCTTTGAGTTGCAGGTCTCGTTGAACTCTGTCCCTGTCCTCCTGTGCCATATCCTTGGAGGCCAACAGAAGTGCTCTCTCTTGCTCGATCTCTGTCTTACGAGCTGTCATAGAACGTGGGGACAATGGACCAGAGCCTACGCAGAAATATATTACTAGCTTGGCTCAAGTAAGGAAGTATAGTGAAAATACCACATCGCTTGTTGGACTTTTTCTTCTTCTTTGCTGCCTCTTTAGTTTCCTCCCCACTCTCACTGCCACTTCCACTGGCTGCACACACACACATGTCACACAGTACACACACTACATTGAGCTCACTGTTCTCTAGTTGTCGTTTCAGTTGCTCTATCTCCTTCTGGAACTCTCTCAACATGGCATCCTTGGGGTCTTCGTTAATACGAGCGTGGTTCTTGATATTTTTGGCTCTACTGGCATACCTACACAGCAGCAGGAATGAACGAGGAGTCATCTAGCGAGGGAGGCTATTTAGTGAGGGCGGCTGTTTTGTGAGGGAGGCTGTTTAGTGAGGGCGGCTATTTAGTGAGGGGATGTTTAGTGAGGGAGGCTGTTTAGTGAGGGAAGCTATTTAGTGAGGGAGGCTATTTGTGAGGGAGGCTGTTAGTGAGGGAGGCTGTTTTGTGAGGGAGGCTGTTTAGTGAGGGCGGCTATTTAGTGAGGGGATGTTTAGTGAGGGAGGCTGTTTAGTGAGGGAAGCTATTTAGTGAGGGCGGCTGTTTGTGAGGGAGGCTGTTTAGTAAGGGAGACTATATAAATAGTGGGGGCATCACTTACCTAAGAGTATTGATGGTCTCGTCACAGTTGTAATCAGCCGGTCCTACATTAGCTATCTGTACAATAACAGTTACCGTTGAAGTTCATGCGCTCTGCTATTTGTACCGTACCTACCATCACAGTCTTAGAGTTTCCACCGAGTGAGTCCTGCAGTAGTCGGGTGAGGTTGGAGTTCCTATAAGGCACGTGACTAGTTCGACCGTCAACCAGAGCAGAGATAACATTGCCCAATGTGGACAGAGATAGATTAATCTTAACAGCCTCCTTAAAACGGTCTCCTTCTGCTCCAGTCTTGGACTGACGCTCAGATCCCTGTCGAGGGAGGAGATTAGTCCCTTGGTGTAGCTATACTAAGCCTATTATGATGCTGGAGATTATAAATGTAACCTAGCGTTTGGAAACGTTGGATTAGAATCTGGTTCTAATCCAGCGTTTCCAAACGCTAGTCTACATACGCAAACTCCAGCGTCATATTGTGAACCAAGCAAGCTGAAGAGAGCTAGGCAGTCCACTTACCGCTAGATCCACAAGATGTAGTTTGCCCATTCTCACGTGTTGCTGTTTGTCCTCACCCAGTTCACTGCATTCTACTGTAATGCTGAATATCACATGGGATCTAGAGGAGCGATCGTTCATCCCAGTGGCAGCAAATACTCCTGGGAGAGCCAAGACAACAACCAACAATAACCACCAGTCACAATGCACATTAACATCCTTGGTCTAGCTTTTAACTCTGACTATTAGACAATTTAAATTACACTGTTAGACGATTGATTATGGACCAAAATTGTAAATGTCCAGCCAGTCCCAAGTAAGTATGCTCCTGCTACAACTGTTCAACGTTGTGCCTAGAGTTGGTGGGGTACTCACTGTTCTTGCTCCCTGCAGACATAAGTCGATCCATTTCATCGGCATTCTTCACCACAAATGATGACAGGTCCTTTACATACACTCCGATATCCGGCCTCTCTCTGACCTCCAGTTTGGTAGCAACTGTCTTACTGAGTAAATCCCTGACTTCCTCGTTATACAGCTCCAGATACGACACCCTCACCATCACCGAAAACCAAATCTTCTCAATCACAGAAAACAATGATGCTAATGACGAAGTTGG
>VSKX01005278.1_pt1 | contig 10727 bp, 10 predicted proteins | sample 4799481 | NCBI WGS metagenome assembly VSKX01 (sample SAMN12179537, study PRJNA552185) | sponge metagenome | biome: deep-sea hydrothermal plumes; feature: spots directly above weak diffusing fluid; material: sea water; isolation source: sponge from the Swan site of a hydrothermal vent ...
GGTGGCCATAAACAAAAACACAGATGCTCATGATTGTAAAAGTAATTAACATTCCAATAGCTACATTTACGAGGAATTCCATAAAATTTATTAACATGTTATTTCTCCAATACTGTACTAATAAATCACACACTAGAAATACTCCCATGCTTAACAAGTTGCTATGCGTAAATCAATGAAACGATGAAGAATGTTATGGAAGAATAACTGCCTTTATAAAAGTAAATAGCTAAATTTTGCTTTGTTGATCTTATTCATTGGCTGAATTTGGTAAATTAATTTCAAACAAACACTAAAAATATTAACTCACCATTTCTTTTGTAATAAAATTACAGGTATAATTTCAGCCTAATAATCAAACTAAAAAGGCTACAATTTTGTTCGATAATTTACACATATCGTTAACAACACCAGCATTGCTATTTCCAGCAATTTCGCTGCTATTGCTTGCCTATACCAACCGTTTTTTTGCTTTAGCAGCTTTAATTCGAAATTTAAGTTCAGATAATAAGCCAATACTTCACGACCAAATTAAAAATCTGCGCCAACGCATTTCCATTATTCGCAGAATGCAAGAAGCAGGCGTATTAGCATTTGTTATGTGCGTAATATGTATGATTTTAATTTATGTCGGTCAAAATCACATTGGATCTCTCGTTTTCGGTTGCAGTTTATTATTACTACTTTATTCACTACTTTTATCCGTCATTGAAATTAGAATTTCAGTTGATGCCCTAAATATCCATTTAAAGGAAATGAGCAAAAAACAATGAACGAATGGATTTATTTTTTCGATTTATGGGGCACTGCTGTATTCGCCTTAACAGGCGCGCTTGCAGCAGGCCATCACAAGATGGATCCGTTTGGTGTTTTTGTATTAGCAGGTGTTACTGCTGTTGGCGGCGGCAGCGTACGAGATGCGCTCATGGGAACGACACCCGTGTTTTGGTTACAAGACTCAAATTACATCTTGGTTATTCTTACTACCGTTATGTTGACACTATCACTCATTAGAACCAATCACAGTGCTCCTTGGTATTTATTACCTATCGCCGATGCGTTGGGGTTGGCATTGTTTACGGTGATCGGTGCTGAAAAAGCTATGGGGCTTGGTTTGAGTGAAGTTTCAGTCGTTATCATGGGCGTTATTACTGGTGTTGGCGGTGGCATATTACGTGATATTTTATGCAGGCAAGTTCCTATGATCATGCGAACTGAAATTTATGCCACATCGTCCATTGTTGGCGGCATCAATTATTGCTTATGTTTAAGTATGGGATTTGACCAAATGTTTGCAATTGTTGTTGCGATGATAAGTGCATTCGTTATAAGACTCGCTGCAATTAAATGGCAATTATCATTGCCAGCCTTTGATTTAGATTTGAAGAGATCATGATGTTTCGTTGTATTTTAATTCCCTTAATCACTTTGGTGCTAACATTCTCTCCTTTCGCATACTCGAATGTAAAGACCGAAGAACAAAAAATTGCACTCGATTACATGCAAACACTTACGCAACACGATCTCGTTAAACTTAGAGATTTTTATGATAGAGATAGTGTGTTTAAAGATAAAACAGCCGGTAAAACATACATAGGCGGTCAACACATTGTTGATTTTTTCAAACGCGCTTACCATGGGATGCTCGAATACGAATTTGATATCACGCACATATACAACAAAGGTTCATTTGTGGTGATGATTGGCGAATATCACTTTAAAGGTAAAGGGCTTCAATTCGGTAAACCGGGAAAAATCATTAGTCTCAAAGTACCGAGTGTGACCACCTTAGAGCTTGATACTGAAAATCATAAAATAAAAAAACACGTAGATATGATTGACTATCAAATGCTTTCCGAACAACTTGCGTTACAGTAGGTTGTTGTATGAAATAAAAAGCCTGAATTCAATTAATAAGTTCAGGCTTTTATTAAACACTCATTGATACTCTAATTTTAAACTAGAGTAATCTTGGCAAATTTACGCTTACCGACTTGGAATACACCAACAGTTCCAGCTGTAAATATTTGCTTAGCGTCAGCAAGTTTTTCACCATCGAGCTTTGCTGCACCTTGTTTAACCATACGCATAGCTTCTGAGGTCGATGTTACTAAACCCGCTCCTTTAAGCAGATTTGCAAGACCAATCCCTTCACCCGCTGCTAGCTCCATCTCTTGAATGTCATCAGGAATTGCACCTTTTTGGAAGCGATTGATGAACTCTTGATGAGCGCCTTCAGCAGCAGCCTCATCGTGGAAGCGAGCAATAATTTCTTTCGCCAAAGCAATTTTTATATCGCGTGGGTTAGCACCTTCAGTGACTTGTTGTTTGAATCCTTCTATTTCGTCCAGCGGACGGAAAGACAACAATTCAAAATAACGCCACATTAAGTCATCTGAAATAGACATGATTTTGCCAAACATTTCATTTGCTGGCTCACCAATACCAATATAATTATTGGCTGATTTAGACATTTTTTTAACGCCATCCAAGCCTTCAAGAAGTGGCATCATGATCACAGTTTGTGGGCGTTGGCCTTCAGACTTTTGCAGCTCTCGCCCCATAAGTAGATTAAACTTTTGATCCGTTCCGCCAAGCTCTACATCGGCTTCAAGCGCGACCGAATCATAGCCTTGCAACAATGGATACATAAACTCATGAATTGCAATCGCTTGCCCGCCATTATAACGCTTTTTAAAATCATCACGTTCCATCATACGAGCAACTGTTTGCTTAGAAGCTAAACGGATCATACCCGTAGCTCCTAGAGGCTCTAACCAGCTTGAATTGAATTCAATGCGGGTCTTTGCTGGATCAAGAATTTTATAAACCTGCTCTTTATAGGTTTCCGCATTTTTAGCAACTTGTTCTTTCGTGAGTGGTGGACGAGTACTGTTTTTACCCGTTGGATCACCAACCATGCCTGTGAAGTCACCAATTAAAAAAATCACATCATGACCAAGCTCTTGAAACGTTCTTAACTTGTTAAGAATAACAGTATGACCAAGATGAATATCTGGTGCGGTTGGATCTGCACCCAACTTGATTTTTAACGGTTTTCCTAACTTTAGTTTTTCAACTAAATCTGCTTCTAGTAGTATCTCATCCGTACCACGTTTAATCTCAGCTAATGCTTTTTCTAAATCAGCCATTGCCACAGCACCTCTTTGCGCTCAATTTATGAACTGCATCTCAAAATAAAAAGACAGTAATGTTACTTGTTAGCCACCACAATTGAAAGCGTGTACACTGATAGGTAGCATAGATATTAAAAAATGGTTTCAGAATAGATGTTGAGAGTTATTACATTATTTAAGTTGTTGCCTATTGCGCATAGAATATTCTTAAGTGTTTCATTTCTAGTTGTACTAGTTATTGTATTGTTCCCTTCCGAGAATGCACAAGCATCAAAACAGACGACCGAGGGGCAATACTCGGCCAATACTCGCTATACTGTGCCATTGGCATTTCGTAAGCCTGAGCCGCCAACATTACAAAAAAACAATAAAAAACCGCTTGTTGAATCTGAAATTAACGCTATCAGCTCGAATGAAAAATCAGCCTCTAACTTAAAAAAGAGTTTGAAGCTTAACGCAGAAAAATTTAAAGTTCGCCCAGGTGATACATTAGCAAAACTTTTCCATCGTATAGGATTAACCTCTAGAGATGTTTACGAAATATCTCAACTTGCTCTAGCTAAAAAGAATTTACTTAAGTTAATGCCTGGTGAGAAAATTGCCATAACAAAAAACTCAAATGGCGAATTTGTTAATCTGAATTACATTATCGATCCAATCACGACATTGAATATTGCTAAGTTGGACGATAATTACAACGAGCAACTTATCACTAAACAAGTTGAATCTCGCTCACAATTTGCTTCTGCAAGCATAGATAGTAACTTTTGGAATGCTGCTGTTGACGCAGGGATATCACCGAACCAAATAATGCAAATCGCCACACTTTTTGGTTGGGATATCGATTTTGCTTTAGATCTCAGAAAAGGCGATAGCTTTTCACTTATTTACGAACAAGAGTTTGCCGATGGTGAATTTTTGCAAAATGGTGATATTCTTGCTGCTGAATTTATCAATCAAAATGAACGTTTTACAGCGATTCGTTATAGCAATGGTGAATATTATTCGGACACTGGACGCAGCATGAAAAAAGCGTTTTTACGCTTACCAGTAGACTTTACCAGAATCAGTTCAAGCTTTAATCCTAGACGTAAACATCCTGTAACAGGCGGAGTAAAAGCTCATCGAGGTGTTGATTACGTTGCCGCACGCGGTACACCGATTAAATCAACTGGGCGAGGAAAAGTCATTAAGTCCGGTTACACTAAATTCAATGGTAACTACGTTTTCGTTAAACATAATGACACTTACACAACTAAGTATTTACACCTTCAAAAGCGTAAAGTGAAAACAGGGCAAACAGTCAAGCAAGGGCAAATAATTGGTACACTCGGAAGTACAGGCCGAGTAACAGGTGCTCACCTTCATTATGAATTTATTGTAAATGGCGTGCACCGTAATCCACGTACTGTTAAGCTGCCAAAATCTAATTCAATTGCTAAAAAAGAAAAAGCCAGCTTTCTTGCTGTTAGTAAACAAATGATTATTCAACTTGAACATCAAAAGCAGTTGCGTCTAGCCGGAAATCTATAGAGTAAACTCATCATGACTCACGCTTATTTTATCGGGCTTATGTCTGGTACCAGTATGGACGGCATTGACGCTGTCCTTGTGGATTTTTCGAACAACAAGCCTAAATTAATTGCCACTCATACTGAAGCCATTCCAGAACATCTATTCAAAGGTCTTCAGCGATTAAGCCAACCAAGCACCGATGAAATTAACCGACTGGGTCGACTTGATCGTCAGGTAGGGCAAGCTTTCGCGAAATCAGTAAATGAGCTAATAACTAAGTCCTGTATCGATAAAAAACACGTTATTGCCATAGGTAGTCATGGACAAACCGTTCGCCACATGCCTAATTTAGAAGTCAGTTTCACTTTACAAATAGGCGATCCAAATACCATTGCGGTGGAAACAGGCATTGATGTTATCGCTGACTTTAGACGTAAAGATGTTGCGTTAGGCGGTCAAGGCGCTCCACTTGTTCCAGCGTTCCACCAAAAAGTGTTCGCCAAAAAAGATACTGAAAGAGTCATTTTAAATATTGGTGGAATAGCGAATATTACCTATCTATCAGCGAATGGTGAGCAAGTAATCGGGTTTGATACAGGACCGGGTAATGCCCTAATCGATGCTTGGATACAACAAACTCAAAATCAACCATTTGATCAAGATGGTCAATGGGCCGAATTAGGCACTACAAACCCTGAACTTTTAAAACATTTACTGTCTCATGTATATTTCTCGCAACCTCACCCTAAAAGCACAGGTAAAGAGTTATTCAGCCGAGCTTGGTTAGAGCAACAGTTAAGTGATTACTCACATCTTAACGCTGAAGATATCCAATCAACGCTGCTCGACATGTGCTGCCAAAGTATTGTTGATGCAATATCACCGCTTTCCCAACGTGGTGAATTATTTGTATGTGGCGGTGGGGCTAGAAATGCAGCATTAATGAAACGCTTAACAAACTTACTACCAGATTATCAAGTCGAAACGACAGAGGCTTTGGGTGTTGAGCCACAATGGGTAGAAGGCATTGCTTTTGCTTGGCTGGCTTATCGTTATCACAACAATCTACCTGCCAGTTTACCTGAAGTAACAGGTGCAAGCCGTGAAGCAATTCTCGGTGCTCGATTCCCAGCAGCCTAAAGAAGATAATAATAAAATGCCGAAAAGATTAATTACTTTACTCAGTTTATATTCAATTTTAGCGATTACTGGTTTTGTTTTTAAAGTTGGAGTGATAATAAGTATTCTATTACTGGTGCTTGTCATCGCTGTAATCGGTAAGCAGAAATCGTCACTGATCACTTTACGAGCAATTGCGTTACTTCAAGCGGTAGTTTTAATCATCCTCCCCTTTTCGCTCTCTCAATCAGAAACCTCGTTAAGTGTTATTTTTCAGTTCCCAAGTCATATATCATTTCCAAGTGAATATGATATATGGGTGGTAGCATTGCTTTGTGGAATCTGTGCATTACAAATATGGATTAGCTTTACCAAAAAAGTCATTGGTTGGTTTACCGTCAAAAATAATCTAAATCTGATCCAATAATCGGCAGACATCAATAATAAGCACTACACTCCTATTAAATGTTGTTTTTCAATGGAGTGGCTCATGCACATATATATCGTTATTGGTTGTTTTTTTGTTGCATATTTTTTGGCATGTAACTATCTCGATTTACTTGAGCATAAGCTTAAAACACATGAGCATTCATACTTGTGGACGCCTTGGTTTACTTATAGCGTTCGGCTTCAGTCGATTATCTTTATTGCTGTTGAAACTCGAGAGCTGACTCAAGCTGTAGATATGAGTCAAAGTATTACTCGTGCAGCAATAATGTTAAGTGTGAATGTCATTTTATTCCTTTCTTCATTTTATATTGTTCGTCGCAGTAAAAATGCTTGGTTTATAGGCACTTTGTGTAGTTTAAACCCTGTACTTTGGATTTATAACTCTTATTACTTTTTTAAGAATAAATCTGCGTTTAGCCCTTTAGAGCAAAGCTAATGAAGCATAAGTAGGCGCATTATTAAATGCGCCACTGATTCATTTAAATATCTTAATTTGTACAAAGAAGCCTGCAAGGCAGTCATTTAACGACCTATAATCATTTTCTTTTCACGGCTTTCGGTTGAGCATGTTGATTCTGTTTGTTAATGGCTGAATAGTAAGATGCAAATGCGGCTCGGTTGATATAACGACCATCGCCTGCTGTTGCAACAACAACTCCGTCTCGGTAGGCAATTTTTCCAGCCAAAATAGTACAAACAGGAATACCTGTAACCTTCATCCCTTCGTAAATATTAAAATCGACTTTCGACATTTGACTATTGACCGATATCACTTTGCTTCGGTGTTGATCCCATAGCACTAAGTCAGCATCAGCCCCGACTTGAATCGCACCTTTTTTCGGATAAATATTAAATATTTTTGCAGCATTGGTAGAGGTAAATTCAACAAATTCATTGGCTGTGATTCGTCCTGTATTTACGCCTTTATCCCATATAACAGTTAACCTTTCTTCAACAGAAGAAACACCATTAGGAATCATAGTAAAATCACCTTTCCCCATCGTTTTTTGTTCACTGCAAAATGCACAATGATCGGTTGCAGTGGTCTGTAAAGCACCAGAAGTCAATCCATTCCAGAGTGCTTCTTGATGACTTTTAGGCCGAAAAGGTGGGCTCATCACGTGAGCAGCCGCATACTCCCAGTCTGTATTTTGATACACACTATCGTCAATGGTTAAATGAACGGCTAAACACTCCCCATACACCCGTTGACCATTTTGTTGAGCGTATTTAATAACGTCAATTGTTTGCTTAGCTGAGACATGTACGATGTAAATCGGACTGCCAATCGTTGCTGCAATACTTATTGCACGGTTTGTAGCCTCTGATTCAACAATCGGTGGGCGGGATAAAGGATGCGCTTCTGGGCCTGTAATCCCTCGCTCTAATAATGATTGTTGTAAGTGATACACAAGCTCACCGTTTTCAGCATGAACCGTTGGTATTGCGCCAAGCTCTACGCATCGATTAAAGCTCGCGATCATCATCTCATCTGTCGCCATAATCGCATTTTTATAAGCCATAAAGTGTTTGAAACTATTGACGCCATATTCATCAACGAGTGTTTTCATGTCTTCATAAACTGTATCATCCCACCACGTTATCGCCACATGAAAGCTGTAATCGCAAGCTGATTTTTGTGCCCAATCCCGCCATTGGTGATAGGCATCCATGATCCGTTGCTGTGGGTTTGGAATAACGAAATCAATAATGGTTGTCGTGCCACCAGCTAAAGCGGCTTTAGTACCCGATTCAAAATCATCTATGGCTACCGTACCCATGAATGGGAGTTGCATGTGGGTGTGTGGATCAATACCACCGGGCATCACTAATAAATCTGCTGCATCAATAATGTCCATGTTCTTGGTTTCTATAATGTCGCTTTCAATAGAAGTTATTACCCCATTTTCGCAAAGAATATCAGCTCGATAGGTTTGTTCATGAGTAACAACGGTGCCGTTTTTAATCAACAATTCCATTATTTTCTCCTTGCTTAGCAAGTCGTTGGCTGGCCTCTAACATGGTATGCAGCAAAACATTTGCACCCGCTTCGCATTGCTCAAGAGTAGTGTTTTCAATTTCGTTGTGACTAATACCGTTCTCACATGGTGTAAACACCATCCCTGATGGCACAATATCAGACATATAACAGGCGTCATGACCTGCGCCAGCAACGATATCCATATGTGTATATCCTAGCTTTTCTGCTGCGTGCTTGACGTCTTCGGATGCTTTAAATTCGACTGGGGCAAAGTACCAAAAATGATCCACTTTAATATCAATTTTTCGCTTCACTGAAACGTCATTGCAAAGCTGATTAAATTGATCGTGCATTCGTTCAAGCACAGCAGGATATGGGTTTCGAAGATCAACACTAAATTTAACAGAACCCGCAATGGTATTTCTCGAATTCGGAGTAACTTGCATAAATCCAGTGGTAGCAACGGCATGCTCAACGTTATTTGCCAGTTTTTCAATTTCAATGATAATTTCGCAGCTTGCTGCTAATGCATCTTTTCTAAATGCCATCGGTGTCGTGCCTGAGTGCGACTCTTGACCAGTGACATAAACGTCATACCAACGTATTCCTTGGCCTAAACGTACAATGCCTATTTCTTGTTGCTGTTTTTCTAAAATTGGCCCTTGTTCAATATGAACTTCGAAAAATGAACCAATATTCCGTTGTCCGACTGGCTCTGCACCCAAGTACCCAATTCTTTCAAGTTCATCACGCAAGCGAACACCATTAACATCTTTTTTATTCCATTCGGTTTCAAGATCGAACCGCCCCACATAAACACCTGAACCTTGCATCGCAGGTTGAAACCTTGAACCTTCTTCATTTGTCCACACTGTAAATTCGAAGGGAGTATCAGTTTCTATGTGATTGTCATTTAATGTTCTTAATACTTCTAACCCCGCAAGCACGCCAAATACGCCATCAAACTTTCCACCTGTAGGCTGCGTGTCTAAGTGGCTCCCCGTAGTAACCGAAGGTAAACTATTATTCTTACCTTCTCGTTTTGCGAATATATTCCCAAACTGATCAATCGCAACTTTACAGCTTGCTTCAGTACACCATTGGCAAAATAGATCGCGTGCCCGCTTATCTTCATCTGACAAAGCCAAACGATTACAACCACCTTTTTTTGTTGCTCCGAATTGTGCCATCGTCATTAACGAATCCCAAAGACGTTGGCCGTTTACTCTTAGATTATTCATAATATTCCTTGATAACTTAACTCGGGAAAGAAAACTGAGTGGTGTGGTTTTTAGTAGGTATTTGCCAACGACTCGTTATTGTTTTACGTCTCGTATAAAAACGAACAGCATCGGGGCCATAAGCACTTAGATCACCGAAGATTGATTGCTTCCAGCCACCAAAACTGTGACAAGACATCGGCACAGGCAAAGGCACATTAATGCCGACCATTCCAGCTTCTACGTTTTCAGTAAAGTAGTGTGCCGCACTACCATTTTTAGTAAAAATACAGGCACCATTGCCATATTGATGTTGGTTCACCAGAGTTAACGCTACTTCGAGGTTTTTAACTCTCATTACGCATAAAACGGGTCCAAAAATTTCCTGTTGGTAGATATCCATATCTGGTGTGACATAATCAAAAATAGTCCCCCCCAGAAAGTACCCTGACTCGAATTCCTTCACTAAGAGATTTCTGCCATCACTCACTAATATCGCACCTTGCTCAATACCGGATGCAATATGATTTTCTACTCGACGTTTATGCGCTTTAGAAATCAAAGGTCCCATTTCGTTTTGCTTATCAAATCCCGATCCGACCTTTAATCTGCTCGTTCGGAGTTGTAGAGACTCAACCAATAAATCAGCGTATTCATCACCAATTACAACAGCTACAGAGATAGCCATACATCTCTCACCACATGAACCGAAAGCTGCCCCCATTAATGAATTTACAACGAAATCAATATCAGCATCAGGCATAACAATCGCGTGATTTTTTGCCCCACCAAGAGCTTGACACCGGATGTTGTTTAACGCCGTTTGTTGGTAAATTGATTTAGCGACTGGCGTCGAACCAACGAAGCTTACCGCTTTGACTCGCGGATCGTTTATCAGTAATTCAGATGCAATTTTATCTCCGTTGATGAGGTTTAACACGCCTGCTGGCAATCCTGCTTGCTGAGCGAGCTCACAAATTAGAAAAGGCGCACTCGGAGCTTGTTCAGAAGGTTTGAGGACAAAAGTATTGCCGCACATAATAGCAATCGGCCACATCCAAAGTGGCACCATCGCTGGGAAATTAAACGGAGTGATGCCCACCACCACGCCAAGTGGTTTAAATTCACTCCATGAATCAATATTGGTACTGATGTTCGCGTTATGTTCGCCTTTAAGTATTTGAGTAATCCCACAAGCAAACTCTATATTTTCAATCCTTCTGGCAAGCTCACCTTTTGCATCGTCGAGTACTTTGCCGTGTTCCTCTGTCAGCATGTTGCAAATTTTGTCAGCGTTTTGTTCTA
>VSKX01015202.1_pt1 | contig 10724 bp, 7 predicted proteins | sample 4799481 | NCBI WGS metagenome assembly VSKX01 (sample SAMN12179537, study PRJNA552185) | sponge metagenome | biome: deep-sea hydrothermal plumes; feature: spots directly above weak diffusing fluid; material: sea water; isolation source: sponge from the Swan site of a hydrothermal vent ...
ATTGTTTTCTACTGACTGACAATGCCAAATGGTTAAGTGCATTTTCGAAATGCAGCAAAGACTCGACAGGTAAAATTAGACTTGCCTTACCCTCTTTATGAAGTAAACGCTCGATTTGCGTAACTAAAACTTCAAAGGTTAATGAGTTTGTATGCCGCGCATCGGCTCGTTTTGCATCACACGATTGTGGCCCTGAGACAAAGTAAGGTGGGTTACAAATAATGTGACCGAATAGATCCCGTTCTAAATGGATATGTTCTTCCGTAAAACCTTCAATACTTTGATTGGCAATACTAAGCCTATTATCCCAAGGGCTATTACTGCAATTCTCTTTCGCGGCTTCGCAGGCTTTCGAGTCGATTTCAACTCCGATGATCATCGCTCGACTTCGCTGCGCTGCCATAATACTCAACAAGCCACTACCCGCACCGATATCCAGTATCCGTTTTGCTGTGACTAATTTAGCCCATGCACCAAGTACAACGGCATCAGTGCTTACTCGCATTCCGCAATTGTGATCGTCAATATGAAACTGTTTAAACGTAAAAGGCATTTTGTCGTTTATCTGGCAGAAAACGAAATTGTACTGATAAAAATAAATTCACACTAGAAACACCGTGATCTCATGCGTTTTTTTAGAATGAGAGACGTGATCATCCATGAAATTATCAATTTTCCCAAGTCGAAACTGTAGCCAAGCTCACAAAATTCGCTTAAGTTGTATTCATAAAAATAAAACTATTAAACAAAATGAGGCAAAACGTGCAGAACAATCACATGAGTGTAAGTGACACATTCGGTTTAGGTTTTATGACCTTTGCCTTTTTTCTCGGAGCGGGAAATCTTATTTTCCCTCCATTTGCAGGTTTTCTTGCAGGCGAGAATACCAGTTGGGCTATGTTAGGTTTTCTGATTACTGCTGTTGGTCTGCCTTTATCGGGCTTAATTGCGGTGGCTAAAACGAACGGTAACGTGATGTCACTGCTGCCTCCTTTTGCTGCAACTGCGCTTGCTGTTGCCATCTATATCATTATTGGTCCAGCATTCGCTGCGCCTCGAACTGGCCTTGTTGCTTATGAGATTGGTGTAAGACCTTTTATTGAAAATGCTTCCGCTGTTATCCATATCGGTTCACTTGAACTGAATCAGTCACAAATGTGGTCAACCCTCGTTTTCTTTACTATCGCTATGGTGCTTTCATTATATCCGGGGAAGTTATTAGACAGTGTCGGTAAGGTATTGACTCCTGTGTTGCTTTCTTTACTCGTCGTACTTGGTATTTCAATCATGATGTTTACTGGCGCTGAACCGGGAACGGCCGTAGGTGATTATCAAACCAATCCGTTGAGCACAGGTATCATAGAAGGTTATAACACTATGGATACATTGGCCTCTTTGATGTTTGGGATGCTGATTATCGATATTTTAAAGCGTAAGGGAGTTACTGATTCTAAGTCGCAAACACGCTATTTAACGCGTGCGGCTATTATTGCGGCATCTGGACTGGCGTTTGTTTATATCTCTTTATTCATACTTGGAGCAACGGCAGGCGAACTTGCGATTGATACGACCAATGGTGGTCAAATTTTAACAAATTATGTTGACTCACAATTTGGTTCAGTTGGCTCACTACTCCTTTCTGCAGTTGTTTCTTTGGCGTGCCTGACTACGGCAGTTGGTCTTATTGTGGCCTGTTCTGAATTTTTTGAAGAATTAGTCTCAAGCTTTAGTTATCGTCCTCTTGTTGTGGTATTCAGTGTTATTTGTGCAACAGTTGCGAATGTCGGCTTAAGTCAACTCATCAGCGTCAGCATTCCTGTTCTCGTGTCTATTTATCCTGTTGCGATTGCTTTAGTTGCCATTACTTACATCACACCTAGACTGACACGCCCAGAGTTTTCTCACCGTTTAGTGCTAAGTGTTGCATTGATATTTGGTGTTGTCGATGGGTTAGGTGCGGCAGGAGTCAATGTACAAATATTCGATTTTTTACCTTTGTTTGAACAAGGCATGGCTTGGGTAATTCCAACGTTAATCGCTATGTTCAGCTGCTTATTTTTACCTAAAAAGAACTTAGCGCAAACAGCGTAAGTTTTACTTCTCGTATGTGTGACCTCAGTATTAATGAGGTCACAAACTCGGATTTCTATAGCGATTTCCACGCTGAATACTCCCTGAATCAATCAGATATAACTCAACTTTTACTGTGTAACTTCCAGCAAATTTTCTATATTTGCTTTCCTATTTATTTAAATCGAAGCCATTGTGTCTAAAATTGCCCTGACAAAAAGTGATGTTATTGGTCTTTCATTAATGACCTTTGGCTTTATTTTTGGTGCAGGAAATTTAATTTACCCCCCATTCATTGGATTTCAGTCTGGTAACAGCTTACTTTTTTCAATGGCAGGTTTTCTTATTTCCAGCAATGGATTAACCGCATTAAGCTTTATTGCCGTAGCAAAAAGTCGTGGCGAATTAACTCGCTTTCTGCCACGGCGTGTAACAATGGTTTTTACGGGAATTATATTCATTATTTTAGGGCCAATGATTGCCGGCCCAAGAACCGCACTCGTCACGTATGCTATGTCAGTAAAACCTTTTCTTTCTATTTTTTCGCTAAGCTCAGCGAGTTTTAGTTCAATTAATTTAAATCATTCTATCGATATCCCTCAGGTTATCTCCATCTTGTTATTTTTTTTCCTTGCTATGTTATTTTCCCTTTCACCCGGTAAGTTAATCGACAATATAGGTAAAAAACTAACTCCAATTCTTTTGTTCATCATCAGCTTCATTTGCTTTTCTGTGTATTTTTTACCAAACAAATCACTCATGTCTGACATTGAAGGCAGCTTAGTCTTTCCCTTTACCCACGGACTTAAAACGGGTTATGCAACACTCGATGGATTTTGTGCACCTGTTTTTGGTTCGGTTTTACTCAATAGCATGAAAGAAAAAGGATTGACGGCAAGACAACAGAGTCATTACTTGATCACAGCAGCCATTACGGCAACTATTATTTTATTCATTGTTTACGTGTCATTATTTTTTGTTGGTGCCAGCGTATCTGATGTGGCAACTGGGGCAACCAATGGCACTCAAATTATAACGCTTTACACAAATATTCATTTTGGTTTTGTCGGAACATTAATACTCGCAAGCGTGGTATTTTTATCTTGTTTAACAACCGCTGTAGGGTTGATCGTCGCTTGCGCCGAATGGTTTGAACAATGGCAATCATTTTTTTCGTACCGCCAATTAGTCGTTATATTTAGCGTGCTCTGCGCGTTGACAGCAAATATTGGTCTTGATGAATTAATGGCACTCACCATGCCTGTTTTAACATTTTTATATCCATTAGTAATATCCATGGTGGCTGTCACACTCATTCAACCATATTTGAAACAACCAGCATTAACCCAGCAACTTGCTTTCATCGCAGCAGCCATTTTTGGTCTAATCGATTGTATAGAAACTTCTGGCCTGCATTTATTTTGGCTCGACGTGATTCCATTCAGCCGTCAGGGGATGAGCTGGATACTGCCAACAGTTGTGACGATATTCTGTTGTTCAATGCTCCCATCCAAAGAAAATTTACCTGCTTAGAACGTTAACGTATACAATCTTGCTATATGTGAATTCAGACTTTGTAATATTTGTGAAAAAAATTCAGTATCAAGTCGATCCTATCATCGATTCATTTTTAGATGACCTATGGTCCAGCAACGGGCTCAGTGATAATACGTTAGCGTCATATCGAACTGATTTGCGGCATCTTGATCGCTTTATTCAAAAAAAATACGCTTCCCTTGTCAGTATTACTCGTTCAGACATTCAAGATTTCATAGAGCAGCGTTTTAGTGACGGGACCTCTAATGCCAGCAGCGCAAGAATGCTGAGCAGTATGCGACGTCTGTTTAAGTATCTGCTTACAAAAAAAATCATCAATGAAGATCCTACCGCGCTGTTACAAGCGCCAAAATTAGCAAAACAATTACCCGCAAGCTTGACTGAATCAGAAGTTGAAAGACTGCTCAACGCGCCAATGAGTGACGATGCAATAGAAGCAAGAGATGCGGCTATGCTTGAGCTTTTATATGCCACAGGGCTTAGGGTCACTGAATTAGTATCGCTGACTATTGAACAATTAAACTTAAGACAAGGCGTAGTACGTGTCACCGGAAAAGGTGGAAAGGAACGCTTAGTGCCATTAGGTGAAATAGCCACTGAACAACTCGAACACTATATTAAGTTTGTCAGAAGCAATTTATTAAAAAATAAACCTTCAGACGTGTTATTCCCCTCAAAACGGGGCACTCAAATGACTCGGCAAACTTTTTGGTATCGAATTAAAATTTACAGTGTCCGTGCTGGCATCAACACGCATTTATCGCCACACACTTTGAGACATGCTTTTGCGACTCATTTACTCAATCACGGTGCTGATTTGAGGGTGGTACAGCTATTATTAGGCCACACCGATTTATCTACCACACAAATTTATACTCATGTTGCTAATGCAAGGTTACAAGAATTGCATAGCGAACATCACCCACGTGGCTAGCTGATACCTATCCAAAAAAGGTGTAATATTAGAATCAATTACAGAATAAATAATCATTCATTTGCTTTAGTTAAAATAAGCTTGTAACTTTTAAGCAAATACTCAGGTCTAAAATATAAGACTCTATATCAGTTAGATTAGGACAACTCATGAAGTTAACCCGTGTTCTGTCATTGTTAAGCGTATTAACTGTGACTTCAGCCTTCGCAGCAAACCAAACAGCATCATTACCTAATTCTGATGCAATTAAAGCTAAGCTTCAAGATTCTATTGGAGTGAAAGTCATGGCCATGCAAGATTCGCCAATTAAAGATTTATATCTTGCCATGACAGATCGCGGCGTTTTATACGTCAGTAAAGACGGTTCGACAGTGTTGCACGGCAATATGTACGATTTAAACAATCGTATGAAGAACTTAACCGAAGCCGCAATGGCAAAACCAAGAATTGAACAGCTTAAAAAGTTTGAATCGGACATGCTGGTTTATAAAGCTAAAGATGAAAAACACGTTGTTACCGTATTTACTGATATTACTTGCGGGTATTGCCGTAAACTGCACAACCAAATGCAGCAATACAATGATGATGGCATAACCATTCGCTATTTAGCTTTTCCTCGTGCAGGCATACCGTCTTCGGTTGCCAGCGAAATGGAAGCGATTTGGTGCGCTAAAGATCCGCTTCAAGCGATGACAGATGCTAAAGCCGGCAAAGACATTACCAACAAAAGTTGTAAAGCAAACATTGCGCAGCAATATGAACTTGGGCAAAGCTTTGGCGTGAATGGCACACCTGCAATCATTTTGGATGACGGTACGCTCATTCCAGGTTACCAGCCTCCAGAGCAATTATTGAAAACCATAGAAAATCACTAAAAAATCCGCTAGGATTTAAAAAAGGCGGCTTTGGCTGCCTATTTTTTTGCCCTTTATTCATAATCAGTTTGGAATTCTCTGTGCATTATAATGTTATTCGTCGTCCTACTGTTGATGACTCACACCTACCTGCAACACTTACGCCATTGCTAAAGCAACTCTATGCGCGTAGAGGGGCAACAACGAGTGACTGTAATAGCAGCCTAGCATCACTATTACGCCCTGAGACAATGAAAGGTCAACAACAAGCTGCGAAGATTGTGTGTGATGCGATAGAGTCTAATAAAACGATCGTAATTATCGGCGATTTTGATGCCGATGGCGCAACATCAACAAGTATTTGTATGCTGGCACTGCGTATGATGGGCGCCAAGCGCGTCAGTTACTTAATTCCAAACCGATTTGATTATGGTTATGGGTTGAGCCCAGAAATCGTACATATTGCCGCTCAGCAAGGTGCGGAACTGCTCATTACCGTCGACAACGGCATATCATCTATTTCTGGTGTTGCAGCGGCTAATCAACTCGACATACCTGTAGTCGTTACTGATCATCATTTAGCAGGTGACACATTGCCTGATGCGGCGGCGATTGTGAATCCGAACCAACCTGATTGCCCTTTTGCAAGCAAAGCGATTGCAGGCGTTGGGGTAGCTTTCTATTTAATGAGTTCAATACGCGCCGAGTTTAAGCGTCGCAACTGGTTTGAATCTCAGCAGATTACTGAGCCTAACCTTGCTACTTTATTAGATATTGTCGCATTAGGGACAGTAGCTGATGTCGTTCCTCTCGATTCAAATAATCGAATCATCGTTGAAGCAGGTTTACGCCGAGTTCGAGCTGGTCGTTGCCGAGTCGGTATTACTGCCCTGCTTGAAATTGGTAAACGAAATCCACAACGAGTGGTTGCCTCTGATTTTGGCTTTGCGGTAGGCCCAAGGTTAAATGCTGCAGGGAGACTTGATGAAATGTCCTTAGGTGTCGAATTACTATTGTGTGAAGACATCAATAAAGCACGCACAATGGCCGCAGAGCTTGACGGTTTAAATCAAGAACGCCGTGAAATCGAAGCAGGAATGCAGCACGAAGCACTTGCAAAACTTAAACAGCTTAATATTAATGAAGAAAACATGCCTCAGGGGTTGGTGGTATTCCAACAAGATTGGCATCAAGGTGTGATCGGTATTTTAGCTTCACGCATTAAGGACAAATATCATCGCCCCGTCATTGCTTTTGCCCAAGCAGATAATGGTGAAATTAAAGGCTCAGCTCGCTCAATCAAGGGCGTGCATATGCGTGACTTATTGGAAAATATAAACACATTAGCACCTGATTTGATCATCAAATTTGGTGGTCATTCAATGGCTGCTGGGTTATCCATAAAAGCGGATGCATTGCAGACATTCGAAAAGCTTTATCATCAAGTGATTGCTGATACGATTACTCCTGAATTACTCACTGGCGAGCTTTTCAGTGATGGTGAGCTTAGTGCTAATTTATTGGAAATAGAAACGGCTGAGTTGATTCGATATGCAGGCCCATGGGGACAAGAATTTGAAGAACCGTGTTTTGACGGACGCTTTTCAATAATCCAACAACGATTAGTCGGTGAAAAGCATCTTAAACTGGTATTAGAAACTGAGTGCGGCACTAAATTAATCGATGCAATTGCTTTTAATGTCGATCTCAAGGCTTGGCCAAATTTACAAGCAAAAAAAGTAGACCTCGTTTACAGCTTAGAAATTAACGAATTTCGAGGTAACCAAAGCCTACAGTTTATGGTGAAGCAAATTAGCGCGATTTGACACTTGCGACAGAAGTAACGGAGGCGATACTATCTCTTCTTGATCTGGAAGCAACATTTGGTTCTTTAGACTTTGCTTCCGCTAAAAGTTCATCACCTACTAAATCAAATCCTTCTTCAATTCGTACTAATTCTTCAGCTTCTGCTGCCGCCAGACGTTCATTTTCGGCTTCTTCTGCTTGTAGCCTAGCTTCATCAGCCGTTAACCTTTCCGCTATACGTCTCTCAGCAAATTGGTTCAGATCATGTAATCTTTCTTCAAAGTCACTTGATAATTTGCTCTTTTCTCGTGCAAACCAATCATCTTGCACGCCATCGCGAGGAAGAGCCCCTTGAGGCAGGAGTGTCTCTAGGTCACTCAATTCAATATCACGACCATGGAATTTATCGTGAACATCCTTCCTGATTTCTTGAAGACGGACTGGATCAATTTTGAGTTCAGGGTTTTCTGGATGGTGCGCATGAGGAGCTGTATGCATAGCCGTAAACGGTGCGATAACTAAACGAATAGCAAGTGAAGCTCTATCTGCATATTTCTCTCTTTTTTGAGAATCTTCTACACCAAAGTGCTTTTGAGCCGCATCAATCAGCTTTGCAAGACTATCACCGCGATGAGTAAAACCTTCTTTACCGTTCGCTCGATTTCTCCAATCTTTATATGACACACAAGCATCCACCGCAGACATAGCAAAAGAACCTCCTGCGATAACCAACACTATTACTCCGACGGGGCCTGTAAAAATAGTTAACACAACCCCGCCAGCAAGCAACCCAGCTGAATATAAAAGCGTCATCATTCGTTCCATGAACTCAGTACGTGATAAGTCCGAATTCATAATAAGCATCATTTTCGCTGACATCTCTTGTTGTTCTTTTGCCTTAGTTCGAATCTTTTCGTTATCGGCACTGATTTGTGCTTGAGTACTGAGTTTACGAGGAGCTACTTTAAGTGGGGGGAGAGGTATCGTTTTAGGCTCGAAACTTACGCCTGTTACCTGTCGAGGCAGATTACTCACATCAATAGTAGAGGGTATTCCAGCAGGAGATTCAAGCCCTAACGCATCAATAGTAGGGGAATCACTTTGAATTACAGGGGGTTTATTTGCTGGAGCATTAATCATTATTTGACCTCATAAACTGGCTGAACGACTGAAGCAGCACAGCTTCAAATTTATTTCATTACATTTAATAACTAATTGTATAAATATAGCGCCTGTTGAAATAACCAGCAAGTGATTGAAATGAAATCTGAATGAAGCTTTGTTCATAAATTAAATCCATAAAAAAACCGCTGCACAAGGCAACGGTTTTTATTAGAAAGGAAATCTAGAAGTATGAATTACTTCTTAGCTTCTCTTTCCTTAACTTCAGCAATCACTTTTTCAGCAACGCTGTTAGGACATGGTGCGTAGTGAGCGAATTCCATAGAGAATTGACCACGACCAGATGTCATTGTACGTAATGAACCAATGTAACCGAACATTTCTGATAACGGTACGTCAGCTTTGATACGAACACCAGTAACACCAGCCATTTGATCTTTGATCATGCCACGACGACGGTTAAGGTCACCAATAACATCACCAACGTTGTCATCTGGGCTGAATACATCAACGTTCATGATAGGCTCAAGAAGTTGTGCGCCAGCTTTAGGCATTGACTGACGGAAAGCGCCTTTAGCAGCAATTTCGAACGCAATAGCTGATGAATCCACGGCATGGAAAGCACCATCAATAAGTTCTAGTTCAACGTCGAGTACAGGGAAACCAGCAACAGTACCAGTACCCATCAAGGATTTGAAACCTTTCTCAACGGCAGGCCAGAATTCTTTAGGAACATTTCCACCTGTAACTTTAGAGCTGAACGTGAAGCCAGTGTTTTGCTCGCCAGGACGGATAACGTAATCAATTTTACCAAACTGACCAGAACCACCAGATTGTTTCTTATGCGTGTAGCTGTCTTCAACTTCACGAGTAATCGTTTCACGGTAAGCCACTTGAGGTTCACCTACAAGTAGGTCAACGCCATAGGTACGCTTAAGGATATCTACCTTAATGTCTAAGTGAAGCTCACCCATACCTTTAAGAATAGTTTCACCTGAATCGATATCAGTTTCTACGCGGAATGATGGATCTTCAGCGATCATCTTACCGATAGCGATACCCATTTTCTCACTGCCACCTTTATCTTTTGGTGTAACAGAGATAGAGATAACTGGCTCAGGGAATACCATAGCTTCTAGTGTACAAGGATGCTTAGGATCACATAGTGTGTGACCAGTTTGCACGTTCTTCATACCGACGATAGCGATAATGTCACCAGCTTGAGCTGAATCTAATTCGTTACGCTCATCGGCTTGCATTTCAACCATACGACCTACACGTTCAGTTTTACCTGTGAACGAGTTAAGGATGGTGTCACCTTTATTAAGCTTACCAGAGTAAAGACGTACGAAAGTTAATGCACCAAAACGGTCATCCATGATTTTGAATGCTAACGCTTTTAGTGGCTCATCAACAGAAACTAGAGCGAACTCGCCGTTTTCGTTGCCTTCTTCATCAGTAAGAGGCTGTGGATCAACTTCTTCTGGAGAAGGTAGGTAATCAACAACAGCATCAAGAAGAAGCTGCATACCTTTGTTTTTGAACGCGCTGCCACAGTATGTAGGGAAGAAGTCCATTGTACGAGTACCTTTACGGATACAACGCTTAACTTCTTCCATAGATGGCTGTTCGCCTTCCATGTATGCTTCTAGAAGATCATCGTCTTGCTCTAGAGCAGTTTCGATAAGCATTTCACGGTATTCTTCTACTTGATCAACCATGTTCGCTGGAACATCTTCAATTGTGTAGTTCTCAGCTTCACCCGTTTCGTCCCATATCCAAGCTTTACGAGTCAATAGGTCAACAACACCAGAGAACTCATCTTCGATACCGATTGGTAGAACCATAACAAGTGGGTTAGCAGCAAGTACGTCTTCAGTTTGCTTAACAACACGTAAGAAGTCAGCACCCATACGGTCTAACTTATTTACGAAGATGATACGAGCAACTTCTGATTCGTTCGCATAGCGCCAGTTAGTTTCTGATTGAGGCTCAACACCGCCTGAACCACAGAATACACCAACACCACCGTCAAGTACTTTAAGAGAGCGGTAAACTTCTACTGTGAAGTCAACGTGTCCTGGAGTATCAATAACGTTAAAACGGTGATCTTTCCAGAAGCAACTAACAGCCGCTGACTGAATGGTAATACCACGCTCAGCTTCCTGTTCCATGAAGTCAGTAGTAGATTCACCATCGTGAACTTCACCGATTTTATGGATCTTACCGGTTAGTTTTAGGATTCGCTCAGTAGTTGTGGTTTTACCCGCGTCAACGTGAGCGAAGATACCAATATTTCTGTACTTTGATAATTCGGCCATGATTCAACTTTATCTTATAGGTTAAGAAGTAGACGGAGTATGAGACGTAATACCAACACA
>VSKX01064264.1_pt1 | contig 10722 bp, 10 predicted proteins | sample 4799481 | NCBI WGS metagenome assembly VSKX01 (sample SAMN12179537, study PRJNA552185) | sponge metagenome | biome: deep-sea hydrothermal plumes; feature: spots directly above weak diffusing fluid; material: sea water; isolation source: sponge from the Swan site of a hydrothermal vent ...
AAAGACACAGCAGACACAGAGGGCACCAGAGACACAGCAGACACTAGGACACGGCAGACACAGAGGACACGGCAGACACAACAGACTCAAGAGACACAGAGGACACAACAGACACAAGAGACACAAGAGACACAGAGGACACGACAGACACAAGGACACGGAGGACACGGCAGACACAAGGACACAGTGGACACAAGAGACACAGCGGACACAAGAGACACAGCGGACACAAGAGACACAGTGGACACAAGAGACACAGCGGACACAAGAGACACAGCGGACACAAGAGACACAGCGAACACCGAGGACACAACAGACACAGAAGACACAAGAGACACAGAGGGTACCAGAGACACAGCGGACACAGAGGACACGGCAGACACGGCAGACACAAGAGAAACAAGAGACGCAGCGGACACAAGAGACACAGCGGACACAAGAGACACAGAGGACGCAAGAGACACAGTGGACACAAGAGACACAGAAGACACAGAGGACACTAGAGACAGAGTGGACACAGCGGACACAGAAGACACAAGAGACACAGCAGACACATAGGGCACCAGAGACACAGCAGACACAAGGACACGGAGGACACGGCAGACACAGAGGACACGGCAGACACAAGGACACAAGAGACACAGCGGACACAGCGGACACAAGAGACACAGAGGACACAAGAGACACAAAATACACAAGAGACACAGCAGACACAGAGGACACCAGAGACACAAAAGACACATAGGATACGGCAGACACAGCAGACACAAGGACACAGAGGACACGGCAGACACAAAAGACACAGCGGACACGAGACACAATGGACACAGGAGACACTGCGGACACCGAGGACACGGCAGACACAGAGGACACAGGAGACACAGTGGACACAGAAGACACAAGAGACACAGCAGACACAGAGGGCACCAGAGAAACAGTGGACACAGTGGACACAGAGGATACGGCAGACACAGAGGACACGGCAGACACAGCAGACACAGAGGACACAAGAGACACAGAGGACACGGCAGACACAGAGGACACGGCAGACACAGAGGACACAAGAGACACAGCAGACACAGAGTACACAAGAGACACAGTGGACCAACGGACACAGCGGACACAGAGGACACAAGAGACACAGTGGACACAAGAGACACAAGAGACACAGAGGACACGGCAGACACAGAGGACACGGCAGACACAAAGGACACAAGAGACACAGCAGACACAGAGTACACAAGAGACACAGTGGACACAACGGACACAGCGGACACAGAGGACACAAGAGACACAGCAGACACAAGAGACACAGTGGACACAGAGAGGACACGGCAGACGCACACACACTAGACTACACCCCTTATACACAATAATACATCATTCTATATATAGATCTCTTAATTACATTCTCTTTAGATACACTTTACTCCTGCCACCTACCCATTCATTGAGATTTCCCAGATTCAGCGAGATTCTAGAGACTACGGAGATTCCTCAAGAAGAAGTGTGTATGGTGGGATTCTGGGCCTGTTGATTCGACAAAATTCCAAAGAAGACCGTACGAGATTCCAGGCCGTTGCCGACCCCTCAGCCATTATAAACGGAACTGAAACTAAACGTTATAGAGAGAAGGAATCCAATTGTAACATTCCTTGACGATCACATGATGTTCTCTGTGTTCAGTGCGTTCTCTGTGTTCAGTGCGTTCTCTGCGTTCTCTGCGTTCAGCGCGTTCTCTGCGTTCAGCGCGTTCTCTGCGTTCAGCGCGTTCTCTGCGTTCAGCGCGTTCTCTGCGTTCAGCGCGTTCTCTGCGTTCAGCGCGATCTCTGCGTTCAGCGCGTTCTCTGCGTTCACTGTGCTCTCTGTGTTTGTGTTCTCTGTGTTCACTGTGTTCTCTGTGTTCAGCGCGTTCTCTGTGTTCACTGTGTTCTCTGTGTTTAGTGCGTTCCCTGTGTCCAGCGCGTTTTCTGTGTTCAGCGCGTTCTCTGTGTCCAGTGCGTTCTCTGTGTTCAGCGCATTCTCTGTGTTCAGCGTTTTTTCTGTGTTCAGCACGTTCTCTGTGTTCAGCGCTTCCTCTGTGTTCAGCGTGTTGATGTGCATGTGCTAATTACTTAGTGGTCATGTAGTATTGATACTCTGGCCTAATGGATTTTTGTGGTCGAGTGTGTGTTAATTGCTTTTCTTGTTTCTGCGCACCCTGGCCCTCGTGTTCTATTACTGTTTTTGCTCACTCTGTGTGTCTGACCTTTTGATGTACCAGCTTTATTTACAGTATTGAAGTCAAGTCAACTTGTACTTACTTATTAGCTATATGTGTATAAGTTAGGAGCCTGTCTCTATTCTCCCAGATAATAGCTAACTCTCTAGCCCTATCTAGCTAGCCTGTCTAGTTTCAGATAGCTACATCGGCAAGAAAGAGTTATCAACATTTGGTCCTTCGAACCAGATAACGGCTACGAACTCATCGTATCCCACGGTTCTCTCTTTTCCTCTCACAGTAGCTATACAGTCAACGAAACTCTGCACAACGGTGCACGACTCTGCACAACGGTGCACGATAAGAGAACTCGTACGAACGAACGCCTCTAGCTCTGCACAAAGGTGCGGAAGTCCGCACACGGCTGGACAACCCTACGATTTTCTACACAACTAGCTCTGCACAACAGTGCACAACTCTGCACAAGGGTGCACAACTCTGCACAAGGGTGCACAACTCTGCACAAGGGTGCACGATCGATCAGACTGCCTACGATCCGAACGAACGCTTCTAGTTCTGCACAAAGGTGCCAGAGTCTGCACACGGCTGCACAACTCTACGATTGCCGCCGACTAGCTCTGCACAATGGTGCACGACTCTGCACAAGAGTGCACGACTCTGCACAAGGGTGCACTATCGATCAGAGACTGCCGAGTCGTACGAGCCGAACGAACGCTTCTGCACAAGGGTGTGTGAGTCCGCACACGGCTGCACTACTCTACGATTTGCTGCACAACTCTGCACAACTCTGCATGACAGTGCACACAGGAACCAAACGATTTATCACTATTACAAATTGATCGTCACTCTATCAAACCAATTATGGCTACCCTCAAAAGAAGGAGGGGCCCAGTAAAAGCCAGCATCACCAAGTTAACTTCAAAGCTAGCAGAGCTTGAACACATGGAAGCTGCATGATCAATCCATCTCAAACCAAGCACAACAGCTGCTCAAGAGATTGGAGTCACTCGACACTAGCTTCAAGACGCATCAATTTGCGATCCTTGATGCTCTAGAGGATGAACAAGTCGAAGCCGAACAAGATGCACTCGATAAACATGACGACGATGTCATGAGCTTATCTATCATGCTACAAGCCTTAACCACTCCCACTGCTGAAACACCAGTTGTTGCTGAGGCTAAGTCTGTCCCTGATCGCACCCTCGTTGGCTGCCGTTTGGCACAGCTGCAAGCGAGGCTCGTGTCAGTCACAGATGAAGCCAACACGCTCTCCGGAGACCCAGCAGAAATCCATCTAGTTTACACCTACCAGGAGCTACTAGCAGATCTCAAGGTGGAACTAACAGACGTAAGGAAGGAAGTGTTGGTCATTACTCCTGATACATCCGATTCACTCAGTGTTGCTGTCCTTGAACAAGACAAGGACATTTTCGATCTGTCAGTAAAGATCAAGAAGCTCCTGTACAACCCCCTGGATCTACTATGGAATCGCTCACACCAACGATACGCGAATCACATGGAGTTAAGCTCCCAAGGATTGACTTGCTTTGTTCAACGGTGACTTGCTAGATTGGCAAACCTTCTGGGATTTGACCTATCCGTTCACAGTCGAAGGGACGTTCTCAATGCAGAAAAGCTGGCCTACCTCCGACATGCTCTGAAAGATAGCAATGCCAAATCAGTCATTGAAGGGCTATCTCGATCTGGTGACCAATACATGGAGGCATGCTACAACAAACACCACGTTTGATTAACCAAACTCATGCTCGAAAGATCCACGAAGCTCCAAGCCTGAAGGATGGTAGTGGCAAAGAGATAAGACGCCTTCATGACTCAGTACCGCAGCATCTACGTGCCCTGAAGGCAATGGGTGAGGAACCTTCCGGAGCATTCATAACCTCCATACTGGAACTCAAACTGGATCAGGCAACAATGTTTAGAGGGCCAGTCAGGACTCTACCAGTGTCCCACATTACAAAACGCTACTTGAGTTTTTCGATCTCAGATCCCAAGACCTGTTCTCTTACACAAGAAAGACGAGGCGGGCGTTTTGAACATAAGAAAGCGTACACCAAGATCTCAGCTCATGCTGGAAATGTATCCGAACCAACAGGAAATTGTGTCGCTTGTAAAGTTGAGAAGCATCCGCTATATGCTTGTCTAAAGTTCAAGAGCTTGCTCGACGACAAGATGTGGTCAACTGTTCGTTCCAATAATCTGTGCCTAAAATGTTTCAGGCCAGGGCACAAGTCTAGGAACTGCACCAGCCTCTATCGTTGTAAAAGGTGCCAAAAACCCCATCACACCTTGCTACATGTTGAAGCAAAGGAAGCAGGGCGAAACCCCCCCGAAAACCTAGAAAACGAGCAATCATGCACTGCCAGTATTGTCTCAACCAACACTCAGACAGGAACGAGTTGGAACCCTCTCATGATGACCTGTCAAGTATCCATATGCTCCAGAAAGTTCTTTAATCAAAGCTCGCGGTATCCTCGATTCAGGTTCATCAACATCATTTGTCTCTCAACGAGTGGTACAGTCAAGAGTCTCCAGATCACTGGAATTGGTGGGATTTCACACAACTCGCCGTTGCACTCAATCTCCACATTCCACATATCGGCAACATTTTACCTGGTGAAAGGACACCAGTCACTGCAGTTGTTGTCCCGAGAGTCACTTGTGATATGCCTGTACGACCTGTGACTTTCAATTCGAAGTGGAAACACTTGTCCGGCCTCTAACCCGAAATTTGGATGTCCTGGAAGGATCAACCTATTGCTTGGTGTCGACATTTGGGCTGACTCACTGTTGCAAGGCCGGCGGAAGGGACCAACTGGCTCACCAGTAGCATTTGAGACCACTTTCGGCTGGGTGCTTGCTGCCCGTCCTAGACAACAAGGTATTGACCCATCACGTCACTGTCACCTCTGGAGATGACCTCTTGAGAAAGTTCTGGGAAATCGAAGAGAGTCCCAAGGCTGCATCAAATCTATCCCCTCAGGAACGTACTGTCATGCGTCATTTCAGTGATACTCACACGCAAAAGGAAGATGGTAGATTTGTTGTGCCTCTCCCCAAGAATCCTGATTCGAAGCCCCTCGGAGAATCAAGAGTCCAAGCTGTACGCAGATTCCTTTCTCTTGAAACGTCTCTACAGGCCATAAACCAATTCATGGAGTTTGCCACGGTCATGGAAGAGTACATGAATTTACATCATGCCGAAGTAGTACCAGTTACAGATCTTCGAAGGCCAAGCGATTGCGTCTTTTACCTGCCGATGCACGCTGTACGAAAGGAGCACAGTACCACAACAAAGATTAGGGCCGTGTTTGATGCATCTGCACTGGTGTCTCCCTAAATGACACTTTGTTGGTCGGGCCCACTGTACATGCTCCGCTAATCGACGTATTACTTCAGTTCTGATTTCACAGAGTCGCTCTCACTGCCGATGTGAGCAAAATGTATAGAGCTGTTGAGCTCACACAATCTGACCGTGACCTGCACCGATTTGTATGGCGAAGCAAACTTACTGACAATCTGACTGACTATCGTATGACAAGAATCACATTTGGTGTGTCTGCCTCATCCTTCGCTGCTAATATGCCCATCAAGCAGAATGCTCTCAACCACGCCACGGAATACCCTCAGGCTGCAAAGGTTGTCGATACATCCTTTTACGTGGACGACTGCCTCACCGGAGCCGACTCTGCAACCATCCTTCTGCAGCAACAACATGGTCTGTTTGCCAAGGGAGGATTCCTTCTCAGGAAATGGAACTCCAACGTGTTGGACAACATATCTTCTGAACTCAGAGATAGTCGACCATCTCACCTGCTTCCCACTGACGATGAATACAAGAAGACTCTTGGAATCGAATGGAATGCAACCAGAGATCACTTTCGACTCACTGTGGCTGATCATCCACCACTTGAGAAACTAACTGAGAGAGGTCTAGCCTCTAATGTTGCCAAGACGTACGATGTCCTTGGCTGGTTTTCTCCTACTACTATCAAGATAAAGATCTTGCTCCAACAGTTGTGGGAAGAAGGAATTGATTGCATGGGATGATCCGGTTCCTCCAAACATTAATGACGTGTGGTTCAAGTGGAGATCAGAACTGCCCGAGCTTTCCCACAAGTACATTCCTCGTTGCTATTTTGATGTAGTCTCTCATATCTCATCCGTTCAGCTACATGGTTTTTCTGACGCATCAAAAGTTGCTTACTCTGCTGTCGTGTATCTGCGTCTCACTGATACGTCCAACCACAACCAAGTCTTACTGGTCATGTCCAAGACCAAGGTGGCACCAATCAAGTGTCTCTCGATCCCACGGCTTGAGTTGTGTGGTGCGCACCTGCTAGCTCAACTGCTCAATCATGTCAAGAAGGTGTTCAATATCCCTCTCCCTAGTGTATATGCCTGGACGGACAGCACACTAGTGAAATCCAAGGCGCTTTAAGACGTATGTGGGGAAGCGAATCTCTGGAATTCTCGACCTGATACCGCCAGAAAAATGGAGGCATGTGAGCGGGCTAGAGAATCCAGCCGACTGTGCCTCTAGAGGTATCTACCCTACAGAGTTACTCAATCACACGCTCTGGTGGGATGGCCCTGATTGGTTGAAGCAGTCTTCCACTGAATGGCCTAAACAGAATTTAGTCACGCCCAACACCCGGACTGATGAAGAAAAGGAGATATCACTGCTAGTCCAACCACCCACCTGTAATCCCATACAAGCTATTTTCGACTTTCAATCATCTCAAGCAAGTCACCTGCTGGATCACTCGTTTTGTACTCAACTGCAGAAGGAAGAGAGAAGACAGGGTCCTGTCCTGTTTGACCACCCTTGAACTCGAAAGAGCCAAAAACTATTGGTACAAGGTCATTCAATTGACTCACTGAAGTTGAAAACCTGAGCAACCACCGGACCTTGCCCAACTCGAGCCCACTCCTCTCCCGAAACCCATTCCTCGATGACTACCAGTTACTCAGAGTTGGGGGTCGGCGACAACTATCCCAATCGTCATATGAATCCAAACACCCCTTATTCTACATGGCGCATGACAATATCCACCGAACACCTTCGATTGTTGCATGCTGGTCCGACACTGCTTGGCAGCTCCCTGAACAGACGTTACCACATAATTGGTGGGTACAAAATAATTCGCTCTGTCACGAGGAAATGTTTCACCTGTAGAAGATATGCAGCCAAGCCCCTACCACAGATGTTGGGGCAACTGCCACCCGAAAGAATAACTTCTGGCTCCGTTTTTGACAAGGTAGGCATCGACTACGACGGGCCGGTGATGATAAAATATGGTTATGTCCGAAAACCGACCCTTGTCAAGGCATACATTTATGTTTTTGTATCGCTGTCCGTGAAGGCTGTTTACTTGGAGATAGTGACTGATCTGACGTCAGACGCGTTCATTGCTTGCCTAAGGAGGTTCGTTGCTAAACGTGGTTTGCCTACGCTCGTTTGGAGCGACCAATGGCACCAATTTTGTCGGCGCGTCGAGGCAACTGACAGAGGTCCACAATTTTCTCAAAACGCAGGTCAATCACCAAGGTATTAGTGATCACCTCGCTACCCAGAATATCTAATGGCGGTTCATACCGCAACGTGCTCCACACTTTGGAGGTCTGTGGGAAGCGTCAAGACCCATCTGCGCAAGATCCTAGGCGAAGTCAAGATGACATATGAGGAGATGTCCACGGTCCTGTGCCAAATTGAGTCCACTCTCAACAGCCGACCACTGGCCCCCGTGCACAACGACGACGATGGAATTGAGGCACTCACCCCCGGGCACTTCCTCATAAATCGACCCCTCAAGGCACTACCTGATGCCTCTGCTGCAACTCCTCATTCACTCTCACTCTTAAAGCGATGGCAACTGTGTCAATCATTGGTGCAGCATTTTTGGAAAAGATTTTCGACTGAGTACCTATCCCAGATAGGGAAATTCTACAAATGGCAACATGTCGGTGACCTTGTGGTCATCAAGGAAGACGCTCCCATACGCAATCGATGGCCCTTGGCCAAAGTATTGAATGTCCATTCAGGCAAGGATGGTTTGGTGCGAGTGGCTCAGTGCGAGTGGCTCAGATCAAGATGGCTGATGGAACCTACACTCGCCCCGTTACCAAGCTCGCTGTAATATTGCCGATTGAAGAGCAATAAGTTGAACGCTGGAATTTTATGTGAACTAAGACCGTCCGATCTTGGCCAGCGGTATGTTGATGTGCATGTGTTAATTACTTAGTGGTCATGTAGTATTGATGCTCTGGCCTAATGGATTTTTGTGGTCATGTGTGTGTTAATTGCTTTTCTTGTTTGTGCGCACCCCCTTCTCCTCATGTTCACTTACTGTTTTTGTACACTCTGTGTGTCTGACCTTTTGATGTACTAGCTACCTGTTAGCTTGCAAAGAATTATTTACAGTATATTGAAGTCAAGTCAACTTGTACTTACTTATTAGCTATTTGTGAATAAGTTATGAGCCTGTCTCTATCTCCCAGATAATAGCTATCTCTCTAGTCCTATCTAGCTAGCCTGTCTAGTTTCAGATACCTTGGCAAGAAAGAGCTCATCAACAGTTCTATTAAAGAAAAATCGGCCTGGGAACGAGGCTAGTAGCACGTGATCGTTCCGGCTCTCCAGCCGCTTAGGACGGAAGCCGGTACCGGGTGTGTAGACACTGCGAACTTTAAAATGGCCGCATTATGTGGAAAAATGTTGTAGTACAGTTTTTGTAGTACCCTAAACAAGCTCATTGTGACTCATCAGGTTGGGGGATAGTTGGACTATTGCTTTAGGTAGCTTTAAAGTTGTGCCGCTTTAATCTAAATGTTTCTGAGCAATAGTTACGTACTCATCTAGATTTTGTATCTATATTCAAGCTGTATAACTTTAATTTAGCCTCGAGACCAGGCCTATCATCGTTCTAGGCCTGGTATAAGTTGCAGGCGCATGCGCTAACCATTTCTCAGATTCTGGGTGATACAGATATCTACGTATACTGTCAGTAAATTTATTACGTAACGACTCAAAGTTTCGTACAGTATTCTGCAAGTTACTACAATGTCCGTTCACGTGCAAGTTTGTTCAAGGTGTAGTTGAAGTGTTTGTCCTAGCCAGTCTAAGTTTAGCTTCTCTAGTGCTGTAAAGAACACTCAAACTAGTAATTTTTCACCGTTTTTTGTATGATTATCATTATAACGAATTTATTACGGACGAAGTAAGCATGAATTATGCCCATGCGCGTGCAACTAGTGGCAGGCCTCAGGGGCCTGCGTAAGACGCTAACTGTCTTTATGCTTTTATGGCATGCATGGCTTAAGACCACTGAGTAGTTTGGCAATAGTAGTGTGGCTAGTGTGGGTATGCACTAATGGGATGCCATTAGTGCTTTCTGGTGGAAGAAATTCCCTAGAACTGCGAATTTGTTATGGGGACTGTTCACGGAAATGTTTCGGGGCAATACGAACCTACCTGATGGTTTGTGAGGGGGAGGACACTGCTCATTCCTAAAAAGGAATGTAGTGGAGATCCGGATCAGTATATATAGACCTATAACTTGCTTGAATACAGGGTATAAGCTATTTACCGCAGTGATAACATCGGAGCTGCGGGCTCATTGTGAGGTTAATAACATCTTACCTCATGAGCAAAAGGCGCTGCAAAGAGGGCAGCGTGGGTGCTTGGACACCCTTATGGTGGATGCCATGATATTGGAGAGCGCGAGAGTTCGCTATCGTAATCTATCGGTTGCTTGGATAGACTATAAGAAGGCCTATGACCGAGTACCCCACGACTGGGTCGAGAGGATTCTAAATGACATCAAAGCTCCTCGCTACATCAGTAATAATATTTCCAACCTGATCCCGATGTGGTCTTCCCGTTTTGAGCTTGGAAGAGGGCGTCGCACTGTGAAGGTGAACTTGCAATTTCGAAGGGGATTGTTTCAAGGGGACTCCCTTCTCTTCTGTCTTAGCATTGCTCCCCTGTCAAGTGCCCTTAGGTATGGACTTGGAGGAGTGACTTTCCCGGGTTTTAAAACATGCATAACCCACCTCCTTTACATGGACGACCTCAAGGTGTACGCGACGGGTAGAAGATCGTTAGAGCATGCACTGTCTGTAATGGACCGTGCATCTAAGGCAGTAGGTATGGAGTTGGGGCCAGCAAAGTGTGCAGAAGCACATCTACTCTGTGAAAAGCCATCCGAAGTGGGAAATGATACTGCTCAGTTTCGTGTAGCAGAGAAGGGAAGCCCGTACACTTACTTCTGAAGGTATATTTGGATGCAGTAAGATATGGGCTATTGCACTGGCTAGTTTGCTCAACTATAGTATTTCTAGCAAGATATTTCTATATCCATGAACAATGTGCTAAAAATTAGGATGTGTTGTTTGCGTACCTTTTAAGAGAAGATCAAGTGACCTATGATTGATTTTTAAGGTTCAATATACACTGTTGTGTACATATTACTGCACTGTCT
>VSKX01057048.1_pt1 | contig 10714 bp, 8 predicted proteins | sample 4799481 | NCBI WGS metagenome assembly VSKX01 (sample SAMN12179537, study PRJNA552185) | sponge metagenome | biome: deep-sea hydrothermal plumes; feature: spots directly above weak diffusing fluid; material: sea water; isolation source: sponge from the Swan site of a hydrothermal vent ...
TCATTTCTATGTCACCTTTTTCAATGCATTTGCATAAGGGACTGAGGTTTTCATCACGAAAATTGTTTAACTGGATTTTCCTTATTTTATTCTGATTTCCATCGGATTTTTTTTGGTCGCAACCGTCCCACCATGTATGTTGTAGAATTAGCTTTACGACTTCACTGCTACCAGATTCAATTGCTTCTAGTAAATGTTGGTCAGTTATTTTAGATGAAGTTCGAGTGAGTAGTAATTTGATTTCTTCTATAGCTGCTGATTTTTTTGCCGGTGTCTTTAACAGCGAAATTAAAGGTGATAACCCTTTCAATTGACTACAACTTAACATGTTTTCAACTTTCGGCGTTTGTATCACACTTTCGCTTTTTTTAGATTTAGATTGCGCTGTCCTGATTGAAAGGGTATGCACTCTATGACCTGACCTCAGAAAATTTTGACTGACATGGTGTTGCGGTTCAGCGGCCGATTGAGTTGTTGAATCCCTTTGATGAAAAGATTTTGTTTTATTGTTTGATACGCTTTTTGTCGTATAAGTCGGGTTATCATTCCATTTAGATTCAGGAAATTCTGTTGAAGCCTTATTATCTACTGCTGGGTTCGTATAAATCAAGTCTGAAGAGACTTTTCGATTACTTACTTGGTCAGCTGACATAAATTATACTCTTAATAAATTTCTGTTAAATAACTTAACATAGAATTTTTTACTGAGTTGTTAGCGAACAGTTTGATTTTTAACAGAGTTGATTGTTTTAAATTTCAGATGTTACTCTTGTTATTTAAATCAATGGGTTATTTCGTTTGTAGCATTGATTAAAGGTAAATTAAACATTATTCATTAAACGATAATAAGTAAAGCTATATAGAATTTCATAGCTTTACTTATTCAAATGCAAACAATTTTTCTCATATTATTGGCTAGCTTGAATCGCAGTTAAGGCAATTGTATAAATAATATCATCCACCAAGGCACCGCGAGACAAATCATTAACAGGTTTACGCATACCTTGCAGCATTGGGCCAATACTGATTAAGTCAGCACTTCGCTGAACCGCTTTGTAAGTTGTATTACCAGTGTTTAAATCGGGGAATACAAATACGGTAGCTTGACCAGCAACAGGGCTATTTGGCGCTTTAGATTGTGCAACGTTTTCCATAACTGCGGCATCATATTGCAATGGACCATCAATCATTAAATCTGGTCGTTTAGCTTTTGCTATTTTAGTTGCTTCACGCACTTTTTCAACATCACTGCCAGTGCCTGACGTACCCGTTGAATAACTGATCATCGCTACTTTTGGATCAATACCAAATGCTTTAGCTGAATCTGCTGATTGAATCGCAATATCAGCCAGTTGCTCGGCATTAGGATCTGGATTAATCGCACAATCCCCATATACAAAGACTTGATCAGGCATGAGCATAAAGAAGATAGATGACACGAGGCTTGAGCCCGGTGCAGTCTTAATAAGTTGTAGAGGAGGACGGATTGTATGCGCTGTGGTATTTACCGCGCCAGACACAATGCCATCGACTTCATCTTGTGCTAACATCATGGTGCCTAATACCATATTGTCTTTAAGTTGTTCACGAGCAACAACTTCTGTCAGGCCCTTGTGACGGCGAAGATCAAGCATTGGTTCTACATAGTTTTCCCGCACGTCCTCTGGTTCGATAATACTAATATTATCACCAAGCACGACTTGCTGTTGTTCGGCAATTCGCTGAATTTCATCTTTATTTCCCAGTAAAACACAACGAGCAATCCCTCGTTCAGCGCAAATCGCAGCGGCTTTAATTGTGCGAGGTTCTTCACCTTCGGGTAAAACGACAGTTTTAGCGGCGGCTCTGGCAAGTTCAGTTAACTTATAACGGAATGCTGGTGGCGATAATCGATGCTCTCGTTGTGAATTTTTGGTGATGCTGTTAATCCAGTCTTCATCGATGCAGCTAGCAACAAATTGCTGTACAGAGTCGATTCGTACTGAATCGTCAACAGGCACTTCGTGATCGAAACGCTGAATATTTAATGACGTCTGCCAAGTGTTGGTGTCCGTCATAAATACGGGCATACCCGTTTCGAATGCTTGCTGACATAACTTTTGAATTTCAGGTTCTGGTTCGTAGCTACCCGTCAGCAATAAAGCACCAATTTTTACGCCATTCATTGCCGCAAGGCAGGCCGACACAATGACATCAGAACGATCACCAGAAGTAACAAGTAGCGAACCTGCTTTTAGATGCGTAACCATGTTTGGCAAGCTACGCGCACAAAAAGTTACTTTCTTTAAGCGGCGAACATTCATCTCTCCTGCATTTAAAATCATTGCGTGTAAATGTTTGGCAAGATCCGATGCTCTTGGGGCAACAAGGTCAATATTGTAAGGAACTTGTCCAAGAATTTTAACTGGCGTGCGTTTAGGTAAGGTAAAACTCTGGTTTAAAATACTTTCATTGTCAGTGTCAAAAACTTCTGATAAATCTGGTCGAGTACGGCCTTCTTCATCAACAGGAGCGTTCACTTTGTTAACGATGGCACCAACAAGGCGTTTATTCTTTTTACCGCCCCATGATTTATGTGCAATGTCTAAACGGTTAACAAATTCTCTTGGAGTATCATTGCCTGGAGTGCCGACAAATATAACATCGGCATCGAGAGCGTTAGCAATTTCAGAGTTTATTTCATCAGCAAAGGCATGTTGACGAGTAGGGACTAAACCTTCAATTACGATAATTTCAGTATTGTGGGTACACGTTGCTGCACGAGCAATAATTTGCTCCATCAGTGTATCGGTTTGTTCTGTCCTTATTAACTCTTCAGCATGCTCCATACTTAACGGTTCAAGAGGATTTACTGTTGGTGAAGTGCTTAAAATTGTGGTTGAGCGCTCAGGGCCATTATCATCAGGTCGTTGTTGAGAAATAGGCTTGAAAAACTGAACTTTAACGCCATGTTGTTCTAATGATCGAACCATTCCAAGGCTAATGGATGTCAGACCAACGCTAGTACCCATAGGGACGAGCATAATTTTACGGGGCATAAATACCTCTAAAGAAAAGCCACAAAGTATAGTGCAGCAATATGTCATAAAAAGTTTAGCTATTAATAAGCTTAATAGAGTCTTGAGCGATTACCCATTCTTCATTCGTAGGTATTACCATTGCAACAGTGCTTCCGTCGGCAGTGATTATGCCTTCATGACCAAAACGGGCAGCTTTGTTTTTTTCGGTATCGACTGTAAAGTTAAAAATACTCAGCATGCTGAGCACTTTTTCTCGAATTAAATCAGAATTTTCACCGATACCGCCAGTAAAGATTATTGCGTCTAAACGCCCTAATGGTACTGTATAAGAAGCAATGTATTTGGCGAGGCGGTAGCAAAAAATTTCCAAAGCTAAAGTCGCACCCTTGTGCCCGTCGGCATAGCCTTCTTCAATACCACGGCAGTCATTAGTGAGTTCAGAAATACCCATCAAGCCACTTTGCTTGTTAAGTAAGCTATTCACTTCATCAAGTGTATAGCCTAATTGATTCACTAAATGGAAAATGATTGATGGGTCAATATCACCACAACGAGTTCCCATCACTAAACCTTCAAGTGGCGTTAAACCCATCGAAGTATCAACACTCTTACCGCCTTTAATTGCTGTTACTGATGCGCCATTACCCAAATGGGCACAAATTACATTGGTGTCTGCGATATTTTTATTGAGCATTTTTGCCGCTTCACGGCTTACGAATAGATGACTGGTACCGTGCATGCCGTATCTACGAACGCTATGCTCACGATAAAGCTTATAAGGTAGAGCATAAACGAAAGCTTTTTCAGGCATAGTTTGATGAAATGCCGTATCAAATACTGCAACTTGTGGAAGCTTAGGGAAAGAAGCAAGTGCAGCGCGAATACCAATCAAGTGAGCTGGATTATGAAGCGGCGCGAGTGAAACGCAATCTTCAATACCCTTGATTACTGATTCATCAATAATAACCGAATGAGTAAACTTTTCTCCGCCGTGAACGATTCGATGACCAATGGCTTGGATTTTTTCTGCCAACTCAGGTTGTTCAGCGAGAATAATATTTACAATATATTCAACGGCTTCACGGTGGGCGGTAAATGCACCTAAGTTTTGTTGGTGTTTTTCGCCTTGGCTTTTCCATTTTATGCGTGAATTTTCTAGACCAAAGCATTCAGCTAAGCCAGAGATTTTATCCTCGCCTGTTTGTGCGTCCATGACCGCAAACTTTAAGGATGAGCTGCCACAATTAAGAACTAAAACGAGTTGATCGGACATGGGAAAACCTTATGCAATTGTATGTGAAAATTAAATCTGCTTCATAAACCGGTATATCCGATATTAGTGAAGCTTTGTGTTTTTAATGATAGCTTTTGTTATGCTATCCTCAATTAAGATGTACTTTGCTTGGAGATCCAACATAACTATGAACATAAATATCAGTATTGTAAAAAATATACATGATGGTCATCGTTATATGAAAACTTGGCCAATGGTTAAGCAATTAAGTTATTTCTTTCCTGAGTACCGAGTTGTTAAAGCAACTCAGTTGGCTATATTCTCTATGCCATTACTTGCGGCTGTTACCGCAGCGAGCCAGTTATATTTCGCGGGCTGGAGTGCTTTGCCCCAAGCCATTATTTATGCTTTATTTTTTATCAGTTTACCCTTGCAAGGTTTAATATGGTTAGGTTGGCGTGCAAGGCACCCGTTACCATTAACCATGTTTGATTGGGGGCAGCAACTTAGTAATAAAATGCTGTCGATGGGTATTTCGTGTAAACCTTTAAATGGTAAAGCTTGTTACTTTGATATAGCTATTCTTCTAAAGTTAGCATTTGAACGCTTGGATGCCGAATACTGGGAAGAGCTTTAAATTTATTTAAACAATTGGCCCTAGTAAATCGCGTTTATTCCCATATCTACAAATACTCTTTTTATCTGTTCCATTACTTCTTGTGTTGGTGGAGAGATTGCATTCAATTGGTAATCTTCTCCCATTGCTTCCCACTTGTGCTTACCCAGTTCGTGATAAGGGAGCAATTCAACTTTTTCGACGTTTGTCATGGGTTTTACAAACTCAGCGAGTCGTTTTGCTGACTCAATATCATCGGTATAGCCACCAACAACTACGTAACGGATCCAAGTCGGTTGATCGCGTTTTGCTAAATAGTCAGCGAATTGCAACGTACGATGGTTACTGACTTTGGTAAGCATAATATGCTTCTCATCGTCCATTTGCTTTATGTCGAGCAATACTAAGTCGGTATTATCCAATAATTCATCTATTGAAGCTGTGTACTTGCGCACAAAACCGTTGGTATCCAGACAAGTGTGAATATTTTCTTTTTTACAGGCAGCGAAAAATTCAGCAACAAATTCAGTTTGTAAAACTGCTTCACCGCCACTGGCTGTTACACCACCATTACTGGCTTCAAGAAAAGGGCGATAAGTGATGACTTGCTCCATAAGATCGTCAACAGTGACCTCTTTACCACCATCAAGATCCCATGTATCACGGTTATGGCAATATTGGCATCGCATTAAACATCCTTGCATAAAGGCGATAAAACGGATTCCCGGACCATCGACAGTGCCGAAGGATTCTATGGAATGAATACGACCAATTGTTGCCATTACATATCCTTGAAAGCATATTACTATTGCCGATAACATACCAAACTTGGCGCTTAAAATGTTATTGGTAATAGAAATATTTCGGCCGGCAAGTTAATACTTACCGACCAATAATGAATTACATACCTTTAGTAAAGGTACGTGCAATAACGTCTTGCTGCTGCTCAGTAGTGAGCGAATTAAAACGTACAGCATAACCAGATACACGAATGGTTAACTGAGGGTACTTGTCAGGATGAGCGACAGCATCTTCTAACATTTCTCTATTCATCACGTTCACGTTTAAGTGTTGTCCACCTTCACGTTTGTCGTTGTGAGAGAAATAACCATCCATTAATGCGGCTAAATTCTTACGACGACTTGTATCGTCTTTTCCCAGTGCATTTGGCACGATAGAGAAGGTATAAGAAATTCCATCTTGTGCATGAGCAAACGGCAGTTTGGCGACTGAAGTTAACGATGCGATTGCCCCTTTTTCGTCTCGGCCATGCATTGGGTTAGCACCTGGAGCAAAAGGAGCGCCTGAAGGACGTCCATCTGGTGTGTTGCCGGTTTTCTTTCCGTAAACAACGTTAGACGTAATCGTTAAAATAGACTGTGTTGGAATCGCATCACGATATATTTTCTTGTTACGAATTTTAGCCATAAAACACTCAACAAGAGAGCAAGCTATATCATCCACTCGAGCGTCATTGTTACCAAACTTTGGATATTCACCACTTATGTCGAAGTCGATAGCAATACCATTTTCATCGCGTATAGGCTTCACTTGAGCGTACTTAATGGCAGATAAACTATCAGCAGCAATAGAAAGCCCTGCAATGCCACAAGCCATTGTACGACGAACATCTCTGTCGTGAAGTGCCATTAAAGCGGCTTCGTAACTGTATTTGTCATGCATATAATGAATGGAATTAAGTGCTGTTACGTATTGTGTAGCTAACCATTCCATTAAACCATCAAGACGTTCCATTACCTCATCATAATCCAACACATCAGCTGTAATTGGTGCAGACTTTGGGGCAACTTGAGCTTTTGATTTCTCATCAACACCGCCATTAATGGCATAAAGCATTGTTTTGGCTAAATTGGCACGAGCACCAAAGAACTGCATGTGTTTGCCAATTATCATTGGACTGACACAACAAGCGATAGCGTAATCATCAGATTCAAAGTCTGGACGCATTAAGTCATCATTTTCATACTGGATTGAGCTAGTATCGATAGAAACTTTGGCACAGTATTTTTTGAATGTCTCTGGCAGTTGCTCAGACCAAAGTACAGTGATGTTTGGTTCTGGACTTGCGCCCATTGTGTAAAGTGTATTTAAGAAACGGAAACTACTCTTGGTCACTAGAGTACGACCATCTAGCCCCATACCACCGATAGATTCAGTAGCCCAAATTGGATCTCCTGAGAATAACTCATCATATTCCGGAGTACGTAAAAAACGTACCATGCGGAGTTTCATCACGAAATGGTCAACCATTTCTTGAGCTTGCTGCTCTGTAATTAAACCATTCTTAATATCGCGCTCAATATAAATATCTAAAAAGCTCGCTGTGCGCCCAAGTGACATTGCAGCACCATTCTGGCTTTTCACTGCGGCAAGATAACCAAAGTAAGTCCACTGAATAGCTTCTTGAGCATTCACTGCAGGTCGAGAAATATCAAAACCATATTTCTCAGCCATTTTTTTCATTTGGCCTAAAGCGCGATGCTGTTCTGAGATTTCTTCACGCAATTGCATAACATTTGACAACTCATTACCAGCTTCGAAGTCTGCTTGAAGCGAATGGAACTGCTCAATCTTGTTTTGCATTAATAAATCGATACCGTATAAAGCGATACGACGATAGTCGCCAATGATACGTCCACGGCCGTAAGCATCAGGTAAACCAGTCAGTATGCCTGATTTTCTACAAGCCATGATTTCAGGAGTGTAAACATCAAACACGCCTTGATTATGAGTTTTACGTAATTCGGAGTAAACGTACTTGACCGTTGGATCAAGCTCACGATCATAGGCTTTACATGATCCTTCGACCATGCGAATACCACCATTGGGCAAAAGCGCGCGTTTTAATGGCGCCTCAGTTTGAAGACCTACGATAGTTTCAAGATCTTGGTTGATATAACCCGCATCGTGAGAAGTAATAGTTGAAATCAATGTAGTATCAAAATCGACTGGCGCATGAGTGCGGTTTTCTTGAGTGATGCCTTCCATCACTTTTGCCCACAATTTATCGGTAGCTTGAGTGGAGCCTTCTAGAAATGACTCGTCATTTTCATATGGCGTATAGTTCTTTTGAATAAAATCTCTAACGTCTACAGTTGTTTTCCAATCGCCAGAAACCAAATCTTTCCAAGCTTCTGAATATAATATTGATTGTTTAGTTTTCATATGACTACCTTCTAAAAATTTAATACTAATTTCGCTGAGTTTTATTTATAAAAACTCAATGGAATTACGACTAAAGATATTATCTTGGCCATTACTCTATAGCTTACTGATGGATACTTTTATCACACTGAGCAATCTTTATAATACTTCGCTTTATTACCATTTTTTCAAGATATAATTGGTAAATTGGTCTTACCAATAGTTCGAATTAATACTAGCATATAAAAAATTGAGCAACAGTGCATGGATCAAATTATCCTGAAAATAATACAAAATTTGTTAGCTGAGTAGCATTTTTTAGGATTCGTTCAGTGTCAATATATGTTGAGTTTGCAGAATTTCAAAAATCAGTAAAAACGTCCATGCTTTAAACTTACCGATCTATAACTGTTAGATTAAAATCGTAAATTGAAAAAATATAAATGTGCTGATTTATGACAAGGAATTACGTAACAACAGACTAATCTATAAGTAAAAAATTAGTCTATAGTTTACGGAAGGCTCGTTTTATTGAGTAGTTTGTTCTAAAAGTTGTTATTGATTTGAAATACTATGCCCGTTCGCAAGGTCTTTCAGTCAAATAAAATAAGTTTTGATTATTAATGGGGAATATTCATGGAATTCACTAAGCTCTATCAAAAAGCTTTAGGCTGGTTCAAACATATTGATGGTTTAGCGCCTTTAGCATTACGTATTTATTTGGCACCTGTTCTATTGCAAGCAGGTTACAACAAGTTCTCTCACTTTAGTGACACAGTAGCTTGGTTTGGTAATCCTGATTGGGGACTCGGTCTACCAATGCCAGAAGTTATGGCAACACTTGCCGTGGGTACTGAACTTGTAGGTGCTTCTCTATTATTATTAGGGCTAGCAACGAGAATTGTAGCAATCCCATTAATGGTTACTATGCTGGTGGCGGCATTTACTGTCCATATAAACAATGGCTGGTTAGCGATTGCTGATGGCGGTTCATGGTTAGCGAATGAAAATGTTCTTGCTGCTGGTGATAAGCTCGCTAGAGCGAAAGAGATTCTTCAAGAACATGGTAATTATGACTGGTTAACTTCATCAGGTAACTTTGTCATTCTAAATAATGGTATTGAGTTCGCGATTACTTATTTCCTCATGTTATTTGCCGTATTTACTATGGGCGGCGGACGCTATACAAGCGTTGATTATTTTATTGCAAAGAGAAACGGTTTGATAAAATAATGCTTACTTAAAACTTTATCGAAAAATCCCACATTTATTGTGGGATTTTTTTTGAATTGAAAGCTAGGTATAGTCTGTTTTAACAAAAACCATTTAGGAAGTACCTTTGAACGCTAAGCAGCTACTATTAACGCGTCAATCAACACCTCGTTTGACCGCACCAGCCCCAACAGAAGAACAGCTAAAGTTTATTTTAGACGCAGCAGTTAGAGTGCCTGATCACGCAGGACTTTCTCCTTGGGAATTTATTATTGCCAAAGAATCTGGGTTAGATAAGTTGGCTGGTGCTTTTGTCGATGCGGCGAAAAAATCAGGTGCAAATGAAGAGTTGATAGCAAAGTCTGCAAAAATGCCGTTCAGAGCGCCAATGGTGATTACGGTTGTTGCAAAGTACCAGACTCATCCTAAAGTGCCAATGCTTGAACAAAGTATTGCAGCGGGCTGCGCAACAATGGCGATGCAGCAAGCTGTATTTGCTATTGGTCTTGGTGGTGTTTGGCGTACAGGTGATTTTGCATTTAATAATGATGTAAAATTAGCACTTGGTATTAAAGAGTCAGATGATATTGTTGGATTTTTATACATAGGAACTCCTATGGTTAACGCTCCTGTAAAACCAAGTAAATCGGGTAGCGACTTTGCGAGGTTCTTGTAAAGCAACCATACTATAAAATATTACTGTTTAACCTTCAGAAAACGAGGTAGTACTGATGGCGTTTTTGACCACTGAAAGACTTTCGATTAGACGAGTAGAAGATCATGATAGAAATTTTATTTTTCGGTTGGTGAATACGCCCGGTTATATCAACTTCATTGGTGATAACAAAGTTCGTACTATTGAACATGCCAAGGCTTATATTATGAATGGCCCTAAAACCAGTTATCAACAATTTGGTTTTGGGCTTTATTTAGTCTCATTAAAGGACACATCAGAACCTATTGGTGTCTGCGGCTTAACTAAGCGTGAGTTTTTGTCTTTCGTGGAAATTGGTTACGCATATTTACCTTCATTTTGGGGTAAAGGTTATGCAAAAGAAGCGGCAAAAGCGGTATTTGAGCATGGTTACAAGTCAGGCGTTCATCGAATAATGGGCGTTGTTAGACCTGAGAATGAGGGCTCGAAAGCAGTCCTTAGCAGCCTTGGACTTCGATATGTTCGTGACATATTGTTACCAGATGAAGAAGAATATATGGATTTGATGGGGTAGGATTACTCAACAAAAGTAAGCCAAGTAAAAGCAGCTTCTATAAAAAACCAAATAAGTATCCCAATCGCAGGAGTAAAAACACAAGCTAATAGAGTTCTTTTAACTCAAGTTTCGGAGTTCATTTTCAACGATAATTATGGATATTCTCCCGTAGTCACTGCCTCTTGCCGTAACGTGAAAGTATCCATTTGCATAATTTGATTAAAAAATGAAGTTACTTTTTCATTGATCTTATCCA
>VSKX01098092.1_pt1 | contig 10714 bp, 8 predicted proteins | sample 4799481 | NCBI WGS metagenome assembly VSKX01 (sample SAMN12179537, study PRJNA552185) | sponge metagenome | biome: deep-sea hydrothermal plumes; feature: spots directly above weak diffusing fluid; material: sea water; isolation source: sponge from the Swan site of a hydrothermal vent ...
GCTCTTGCTTTTATGAGTGCGAGTGTGTAGCACATGACGGTGGACTTGTAGAGCGTGACCTCTTCCTGCTTTATTTAATATACAACAGTGAGGTTTTATAGAGTGTAGTCTACTCACAGTTACAGGTTGAGGGGGTGCCGGACCAGGTCCCATTCTCTAGACACTCTCTCCCACGTCCAGTCTCAACCAGCGAGTTGCAGCTGTAGAGGGCCGTGTCACCAGGGTGATTCCCAGAGAGAGTCACAGTACCGTTGACAGGAGGGAGAAGAGGGGGGCAAGTCAAGGAGCACCGTAACTCCTCCCCACTCCAGAGACCCGATGGAAGACAGACACGGAATGTGTTGCCGGCCACCTGTGTCAGACCATCGTTGCAGCTGTATTGAGCCTGGTCCCCCTCCCGTGGTCCTGTTACCACGTGCACCTTACTAGTTGGCGGGCTCCTCAGCTCATCACATACTGTCGTACTCACCTCTGTAACAACAGCACAGACACAGCATTCAATACGTATCTAGCTATTGTAGTCAGTCATGCAATACACCTCGTCTTACATAATCATCAAAGTTAATTATACAACACACACCACACACCACTGGCACACACCACATAATCAATGCATCGCATATTTTATTCACTGTTGACAGTAATATTTTTATTGCCATATATTGCTGTTGTACAGGCACACAATAGGCCACGAGAGAGAGAGAAAGAGAGAGAGATAGTTTAGGTTGCTAACTAACATCAATTCATAATAGTTATAGTCCATCTATAATATCCATTGTGGGCTAAGTTAAGCAGTTCGACATAATTATTCTATAGATAAATTATTATGCTTCATTTCTCAAATTTAGCAGTTTTTTTACTACTTACGAACACAGCAGGGTTCCAGACCGGACCATCCCCTACTCTGAGTGCAAGTACGTATCTCATCGCCAAAGCTCAGTTGATAACCTTCCTGACAGCTGTAGCTAGCCTCGTCACCCAGACCCTGCCCACTCATATCTACCCGGCCATTGTGAGGGCTCTCCAAAGAGTAGCATCTCACCTCTGGGAGGAGGGAGGAGGGAGTATATAAGATAAAACACACATTCAAATTTTTATAGGAGTAAAACATAGTCGAATTCAATAGCCACAATTATGCACCTACGTATGTGTACTCGAGCTCGTATGCCAGGAAGACAATAATAGGATGTGTATATACATGTGTTGTTTCAACACAGTAATTGTGACTAACAATGACTGTTTATACATAGCTATTGTTCCCTCTTCCTCTGCGTAACCGTCAGTCTGTGCATGCAAGATTTGTTTTATGACAATGTTTATAGGTATTGTACCGTAACAGAAGACTGGTTGATCAGTCCACAGTCCGTTGGCTTGACAGTGTCTGTACAAGCGCTCTCGTCCACCAATCATGATAGAGCCAGGATCACAAGTATGCTCTGCCACAGAGCCGTAGCTATTCTCGTTGGTCAGCGCTATGGCAACATGTGGTTGCGGCGTCAGTGGACGACAAGTAATGGCTATAAGAATATAACATAAGTAAAAACTCAATCTTGTCACGAATACGCACGCACCTTGACAGGAAGGTGCTTCCCCCGACCACACACTGTGCAGTCCACAGGTCCGCTGTGCTTTGGTTGGGTCACTGAGTCTATAACCCACATCACATACATACAGGGCCGTAGCTCCCGGTGTTGTCCCGGTAACGACCACCACACCGTGGGCGGGCTGACTCAACGTATCACACACATCACCTAAAGAAAATTGCATAATAGTGCACACAATATTAATTTGAGCTTACTTTGACAGAAAGGCGTACTTCCCGACCAACTGCCGTCTTGTTGACAGGTGCGCAGCGAAGGTCCCATCAGTCCATAGTCCCTGAGGCACGAGTAGGTGGCCTCGGCACCAAATAAAGTCCCTTTGGAGTACACAAATCCATTAATTGGGAGTCTAGGTGGCCCACACTCCACTCCTACAGTGAGGAAGATCTACTTAGATCAACCACTTCCATATCTCACAACTTAGCCATTTGTGCTATTATGATTTAAAGGGCTTTAGCTATAATAGTACACATTGTCACTGGTGTTTTGAAGCACACTTAAAGTTTCCAATAAAAGAAACCACATGTTCCCAAATGACACTGTACACTGTGCTATGGTGCATGCTATAAACGTTTTTCATGCTTTTTTTATTTTACTAGAAAAGTCCAAGTAAGCTGTAAATATGGTTTTTACAGTGACTGCACAACTCACTGGTGCATTGAGGTGGAGGAGCAGACCAAGCTCCGGCCTCATTACAGCTCGTCTCTGTTGCTCCTAACAACACGTGACCAGGATGACAGGAGTAGGTGACTGTGGCACCGTACTCCGTAGACGAGTGGGAGGCTGTGCCATGACGAGGTCTAGAGGGTGCTTCGCAATGTACTCCTATTGGACAGAACACATATAATTATAACATCAGCTTCTAGAAGCAGGAGACTTCAACACTTGTGTCAACAATCCAGTCTTTGACAGGCTATAACTTTTATTAATTAAGAAAAAGCTCTTTCAGATGGTATCAATGATTTCACCCACCTATAATTATATAGCTCACGGCTTTTGCTTTGGCCTATAAGGAGCACTTTGAGCTAGCTTCCAGAAAAACAATGAAATTGGACAAGCCACAGAGGCTGAAAAGTGGAAGGACAAGAACAGTCAATTAACTCACTATTGCAAGTGGGGATGCTGTCTGACCACACCCCTTCACTGGAGCACCTCCTCTTATCAGTCCCAATGAGGACATAGCCACGATTACAATGATACTTGACAGTTGACCCTGGAGTGGTCCCACTCACAAACCTTTGCCCGCTCACCACACTCCCAGGATCCCCACAATTAGGAGGTGCTGAAAAGAGATGCACTCTCATATAAAGCTAAACGATATGTCACTGTGATATCAATAAATGACGCTTTAATAATTTATTATAGCCACAAAGGGATTGTTTTAATGATTGTTTTAATGATTGTAATGATTGTTCCAAGTATTTCTAGAGTTGTAAATGCTTCATAATATTTACAGCATAGTTACTGTTACAAATTGGGATCACTTTACAATTTAAAAATAATATGTGGTTTACCTCTGGCACATTGGGGCCATGAGCCGTTCCAGCGTCCATTGCTGCCACAATGGAGTTGTCGGTATCCTAGCAGCAGATACCCCTCATTGCACACAAAATAGACAGTGTCAACCTCTGCAGTGACCTGAAGAATCCTCCGTCCATTGGCAATGTCCCCCGCATCCTCACACTGTCCAACTCCTATCGAATATCACGTTGTAGTATAATATATTTTCCACGGATTATAAAAAGTAAGTTTTACATGCAAGAAACAATTATTGCTACCAGAACATAACCAATGCAAGTGCATGTGCATGGGTTCTTAATGGAATATTGTCTAGCAAATGCCAGAACGACCTGGTAGAGCACCCTGTCGTGTCTTTCTTTAATAAGGGTCCACAGCGACTTCTCGCATCTCGATAGAATGTGGAAAAGGAAATGTCACTATCACCATAATGCCCACCGGACCATTTTGGTAAGCAACAACTAGAACTATCAGCACTGAGCAAGCTTGTATTAGCAGAATGGCTGCTCAGTGGTTGAATGCTCACTTGTGCATTGCAATCTCTCTCCCTGCCATTTGCCCCCCGTGCAAGTCAGCTGCTCGTTGCCTCGCGTTGGAGTGTATTCCTCCAGACAGGCATATCTCACACTACCCCCCACAGTGTACGAGAGAATATAGGAGAAGGCCGTTGGCTCGGGAGGGGGTCCACACGGGTCAGATGATCCAACACTGGGATGCTTCACTGCAGGTGTGTGGTCAAATTTAATTGGGTGTTGTGTTGCAAAGAATGGTTCTTATATTACCACGGCATTCAATTCACGCCTTTGAGCTGGTTTGACTCTATTAGCAATGGTAGACCACTGTCTCGTGTCAACACACACTCACCTACGCACTGCGGACGGTCGCCATCCCATTCCACCACATTCCATTCCCCATACCTGCAGGTGAGTACCCCAGAGCCGCCACGAAGGGCGTAGCCAGAGCTGCATCCAAAAGACACTGTAGAGCCGACAGAGAATCGACTGCCGATGCGAATACCATTTGTTGGAATTCCCGGATCGGGACAGCAAGGGATGGAGTAGCCAGTCCATCTCTTTGTCAATAAGTGATGTTGGTTGATGGAAATCAGTCCTAGTGATTGTCCTGCTGAGGAGATTGTGGCTAGGAGTGAGAGCAGCAGACACAGTGAAGCACAATTATAGTGTCTCATTGGCTCAGTCACATGAAGTCTTGCAATACTAGCTTAAAATAAAATACTCTGCAGACCAGCTGCAAGAAATGTAAAAATGCAGCTAGATATTGTAGTTTTATAATTGGTTGCAGATTTTATTAGAAAACTTCCTTCCTGTACAAAATTAAACTTCCTGCCAGACAGGTAATTATCTGGTTATACATAATTGCCACTGTTGGAAAGCAGAATGTGTTGTACATGCTACAGAAACATGAAAGCCAGCAGAGTCAAAACTGCATCCAAAAAAAGAAAACACTGTGTCTTAGAAAGAATAGAGCATGAGTAAACCACCAACCATGCCTTAAAAAATGCATCTATAATTATATAAAATCAATAACAACAGTACTGTGCATGACTGTATTATACTAATCCTAGTTATAGACCGGAAGGTTTCGGAATCACAAGCTTACTACAAAAAGGCAGGTCCCCTAATCTAATTTGGTCAGGCTGCGCAGGGGTTCCTTTGATCCCAATAGCAGAAGAGGTGATTAGTAGATAATGGGTTGGAGTACACACCCAAGTCTCCCCGCACAAGCCTTATGGGGCACACTCAAACAGTACACACCTCACCCCCCACTGTACCGGGCCTTATGAAGCACTGTACTCGGATGCCACCCAGGGCCAAATTGGGGAACAACGAGCAGAGGCGTGAGATAAAACACTTCCAACAAACAGAGAGGGCGAGAGTAGGCCTGCGAAATGCATTCTGCGCCCGTTTGAAGTATTTCTCCCCCTAATCAGAGCATTCGTGTGGTCCTGGCATGCATGCACGCTCTGGCCACACAGAATGGACATATTGCATATATCACCCTATACACTAATTAGGTAACGAGCTGATGGTATATGTATGTACACTACTTACTCACTTAGGAATAATGAGTAAACAATCAATTTGTTGCTATGGCAACCGTAAGAGTCACGACCATAAATGCGAATGATTATTATAATGTATAATTATATGATGTTGTAAAAAAATTTTGTGACAGTACATGTGTGAGTCGTTCTAATCTATCGTGTACAGCGTCATACATTACAGTTACGTACACCTGTTCTGAAGTGTGTATTCTCATTGTTCAATTTTGGTGCGCTTACGTACGAGCACTTCTTCGAAACACTCTCAGCTTGTCGCATTGCGTCTCCATGAAATCGTGATCGTCCTGACTCATAATAGGCTCCATAAACGCCATGTCTTCCATTGGCACACAGTCCATTCGCGTGATCTCGGCCGCCAGACCCACACTGGCCGGGAGAGGAGGGGCGTGGTTCTTGAGGAGTACGGGCGGGTCGTATATAACACAGGAGTCGTACGGGAGGTTCCGATTGTTACTGAACTGAGACACGCGGAAACCAGGTGTTAGCAAGAGAGGGCTGTTATCGAGAGCATAGCGGACTTCGTCGCGTCCAAATCCAAACAGCTGCCATCTAGTGAGGATAGAGTCCAGTCTAGCAAGATGTAAAATATGTACGGGATCGTTGGCGGCATTCACTCCACACATGGTACCGCCCACAAAGCACTGCACGTTAAGCCCGATGAACAATTGGAGGAAACGATGAAACGAGGCAAATTCGTCAGAAGGAAGTGGCAATAAATCGCGATCGATAATGTCCCTGCTTGGGAATCGACGATTAGTGTACTCCCTCTGCAGACACCCGCCACCTGCCGACGGTGTCACGCTGAACTGGCTCTCTCTCACGGGGCCCGTTATGACACAGCTGTCTGTCACTCGAGAGGTGTCCCCAAACCCGTCGGTATTGTCCCAGACTGCAGCTGCGTACGGGGTAATGGGGAATGGTGTCCAATCGTAAAACGGAATGGTAACTGTGCAGTCGATATCTTGAAGCAAGTTCTCGTACTCGAGCAAGAAATAACGTACGAACATAAAGTATTGACTTGTCGAGGGAGTAGAGTCCTGCGTCTCGCTGTTCTCGAATGATAGTTTCCATAGTGCTATCAGATCGTTGTAGCGTGATTGGTACAGGGGGCTCTGAGCAGCTGTTAAGAATGTGGCGATGTATTTCTGCTTCTCTGCGATGCTAAGCCCGGCATAGTCCTTCCTAACTCGGCAACAGTTCCTAAGGCGACCATCGATGCAATCGCACTTTCGGCCACATCGGTCGTGGAAATGGCTGCCGCCAGTAGAGCAAGTATCTGTGGCGAGAGTACAAGAGTATCCAGTTACATTGTTAAGGGGTCGTGCCAACACTACACAAAACAATGCTAATATTCGGAAAGGAATCATCAAAGTAAAAACTTTTATTTCACTCACCATTGAAGCGTACACATGTTGGCACACTGTTGCTCCATTGCGCATCGGCTTGACAGACTCTGAACTTTGACCCTACCAGGTCGTAATCGTCAAAGCATCTGTAGAAAACTGTTGCTCCTTCGCTGAAATCACTTCCAATTCGTAGCCCGTTGTCGGGTACACCAGGATCCCCACACCCAGCCGGGGGGACTGTAGGGAGAGAGAGGGAGGGAGGGGGCTGATAAAACACACTCAGCAAGAAAACAAACTGCCATGATGAGGTTTATAATATGATGCTGGACCTTCTATGGCGTCATATAACCAGGAAACGCTAGATTCGAGCCAGGTTCTATTCCAGTGTAGCGTCAGCGTTTTGATGCTAGCGCCATGTTATAAACCCGCCTTAATGCTACTGCCAATGTACACATGCTAGTAGCAAGAACAATATACGCAAGCAGTGATTGTGAATATTAAAAGCAGTGAGGAGGAGGGCCTTACCGATGCACGTAGGGTCACTGCCCGACCATTCACCAATGGCTAGACACGTTCGCTGCATATTTCCATCCAGTACAAAGCCAGGGTTGCAGACATAAGTGGCCAGAGATCCAAAGGTTATCCCATTGAGCGTTATAATACCATTATCTGGTTTAGGAAGGACAGGACACTCCACAGCTAGAGAGATAAAAGTAGGCAAAAATTAAACATACTATGTATCACTTGAAAGGATTTTCAAACAGTTAATTTTTATCCAAAATAAAGTTAAGTCATCAAAATTAGCTACCGAAAAAGCTCAATTGAGCAAAGGTGCTATATTCTAAGTGTCTTTGTCCATGCATTTTCCAGACAATACAGGATCAGGGAAATTACTATAATAGGGCTATCAAAGAGCTACTGAATGCATACTATAGCTTTGAAACTGGGCACTCCAAGCTCTCAAGTTAAGGCCCTTCAAAGTTGGCAAAAAGCACAAAACTAATTATAGTTGGTGGGGGGGATCACTTACCGTCACACCTAGGCTCCACTCCGCTCCATTCTCCCGTCTCGACGCAGACTCTCCCCACGGCTCCCACCAACTCAAAGCCTAGGTTACAGGTGTAGACAGCAGGCGAGCCCAGTGTTGTGTTAAACACCTCCACGCGACCGTTGGCAGGGTCCGCCAGACTACCACAGTCAATAGCTGTATGTATGAGACAAGATTGCAGCGATCAGTTGACCGGTAATACTCACCATTTTTTGCCTATACATACGTACGGTACATACATTTTTATGCAGCCAGTGGTTACCTCACTATTTGTTTGGCGTACCACGTACACACAATCACATTATGTACTCACGCTGGCAGGTAGGCTCATCTTTGCTCCACACACCCTCCTCAGAGCAGATCCTGATGTCATCACCAAAGAGCACAAAGCCAAGATCACAGGCGTACGTTGCCGTGGAGAATGGTTCCAGTCCAGTGACCGTCACTTGGCCACTGGTCGGGTCTGTCAGCTCCGGACAACTCACTACTGGTATTACTGCAAGCAACACCAGAACACTCTCAATACATGTGTACAATGCGTATATATACAAACAGAGGATTGCACTTGTCTTTTGCAAAAACAGAGCTTATCTTTTGCATTAAGGTACATTAACGGTTTGAATTCAAACTCACATATGCACACAGGCTCTGTCTCGCTCCACTGCCCATCGGCTCCACAAAATCGCACTTCAGGGCCCTCTAGAATGTAGCCAAAGACGCAAGAGTAGCTGGCAACAGATCCGAAGATGGTGGAAGGGACCTCCACATTACCATTGGCAGGATCATTGAGATCTCCGCAATCAACAGCTGTGTATGTGAGATAACAGCTGTAAATTACCACACAGTACAAGTGCCATGTACAGTTTACATCTACACTGAGTGTAGCCTCGTCCCCAAGCCGATTTTTGTTTAATAGTCGAATGACATTTTTGACATACGAAAAATTGGCCTGGGGACAATGCTACACTGAGGCCAGTTAAAGCCTCTCAACAACTCATCAGAACAACGTCACACAGATAAGGAAACTTCTGTTCTGTTTGTCAAATGTTCAGACATTCTGAAAGCTCAGAAAAAAGCTCTACAAGAATCTTAGTGTTTAGCTCAATAATAATTGCAATTTACCCACCTATACATAGTCCATCGTTTCTCCCCCAAAATGGTCTAAAAATTTACTCTCAATTTTATTATAACGACTGAAAGAGCTTACTTTGAGCTTCCAGAAAAACATCAAAGTAGTGTGATTAGACACTCAAAACTTAAGTTAAGACTATCCAAAGACAAGTTACTGTGCTCTACCTCTACATACATGTGTACCTCTACATACAGTCATGTGTACCTCTACATACATGTGTACCTCTACATACAGTCATGTGTACCTCTACATACATGTGTACCTCTACATACATGTGTACCTCTACATACATGTGTACCTCTACATACATGTGTACCTCTACATACAGTCATGTGTACCTCTACATACAGTCATGTGTACCTCTACATACATGTGTACCTCTACATACATGTGTACCTCTACATACATACATGTGTACCTCTACATACATGTGTACCTCTACATACATGTGTACCTCTACATACATGTGTACCTCAACATACATGTGATGTACTGGAAGCATACACTGTAGAAAGCATACAGCTACTGTAAGTACGTATAGGTAGGAGGTATCTGTGTGTGCTAGGCAGGCAGGTAGGCAGGCAAGGTACATACGTACGTTCACATGTAGGTGCTTCTCCAGACCACTCTCTGTTCATCTCACACATCCTCTGAGTCACGCCCACCAACTGGTAGCCAGGGTTACAGTTGTAGTCGGCCGTAGAGCCCACAGACACCCCAGTGAGTACCACTTGTCCGTTAACAGGGTCGTCAAGTGTCTCACAGTTCACAGCTGCGCAGTTCACAAACATATAAAACAATTACATTGTAGCTTCTCATTGTATATAGGACAGAAAGGCACCAGTATTGTAAATAAATGTTCTAAAGACAGTTCACTATGCATTACGTGTGGGCATACACGAGTAGTATGTGTATGAATGCGTGCGTTCATTCATGTGCATGTGGGTGTTGGGGTGACTCACATATACAAGTAGGCTCCTCTCCAGACCACAATCCATCAGGCTGACAAAGACGGCTCATTTCTCCATCGAGTTTAAAGCCCATATCACATGAGTACATTGCTCTTGAGCCGGGGGTGCGTCCCATCACCATGATCATGCCATTCAGAGGAGAAAACAGTTCCTCGCACATAACATCAGCTACAGTCAACAACACACACACTAGCAGTAATACAATGGAACACACAATTGGGTAGTTAAGCCTGGTCCACAATAATTATTACGATTGTCCTTTGTTTCGTATCGCAAGCTATTGTAGGAAACGCTCGATTAGAACTCAGTTTACTCCAGCGTTTCCTACAATAGCTTACGATACGATAAACTATTGTCGTCATAATTATCGTAACTATAGGCTGCTCTAGTTAGGTAGTTAGCAAAAGATGACTGCAACACATGAAAATAAACTTTACACAAGACAGTGATTCTATATCATTTGTACACAAAGCTCATTGAACTTAAAAACTGATAAAAAACAAACTCTCTGTACAGAATAAATTTTGTAGCTCCTAAAAAGCCCTCTATCTTAGTAGTGTAATTTTGTTTGCACTCACGTTCACAAATGGGAACTTCCTCTGACCAAGTTGCATCAGCCTGACATACTCGAGTGACCACGCCCACCAGGGAGAATCCAACGTTACAGCTGTACGAAGCCAAGGAGGTGAACGTGGTACCAGTCAGAGTGACAATGCCATCACGAGGATTGGGCAAGTTCATACAGTCCACAGCTGTATAAAGAGATCCACTTAGCAACCATTCATGCATTCGTGAGTCCATGACATAATACTTACCAACACAGTTTGGTTCACTGTTAGACCACTGTCCATCTTCCTGACAGGTCCTTGTCTCGTCTCCCACCAACAAGAAGCCACCATTGCAAGTGTAAGAGGAGATAGTTCCAACAGAGTTCCCTGGCTGGTTCACGACTCCATTGGCAGGATTGCTCAAGTCATCACATTCAACAATAACTAGAAAATCACAATCAAATAAA
>VSKX01013350.1_pt1 | contig 10709 bp, 3 predicted proteins | sample 4799481 | NCBI WGS metagenome assembly VSKX01 (sample SAMN12179537, study PRJNA552185) | sponge metagenome | biome: deep-sea hydrothermal plumes; feature: spots directly above weak diffusing fluid; material: sea water; isolation source: sponge from the Swan site of a hydrothermal vent ...
AAGGTTGGCGCATGCGCAAGCAGTCGATACCAGGCCCATCTTCAGTGGGCGTGGGGACGAGGCTAAGTAGTATAGATGAACGTATAGTAAATCCTGCATAGCTATGCTACAGAGGAGGTACGACACGAGTACCTCAATTAGTCTCCTAAAGTGAGGTACTGATTATAATATCATGCAGTCACGTGCAGCCAGTGAATATTGCTGAGTAATCAGTGCCTCACTTTAGGTACCTGGTCGTACCTCCTCCGTACACAGTTACAACAGGAGGGGCAATATGCTAGATCACAGACAAGACTAAGTCTCCATCAATTAAGCTGTATCTCGACTCAAGATTAAAGGCTTATTCACAATAATTATGACGCAACGTGAGCTGCGTTCAATGTAGGAATCCTTGCGTGGCGTTACGACCAGAAACGCGACCTATTGCATCACATTGTGAACCAGCCTCCAGAGTCTCTTTTTTTAATAGTTACCTTTCCACGGACCAGGGTAAATTATTTACTATTTACACAAACAATGGTGAACTTGGTGCATACAATACTGTGAGGCAAATAGCCAAGCAATATGAAAACAGAGGCAAATAGCCAAACAATTGTCTACTGCAAATAGCCAAGCAATTGTCTTTCCTAGGCTATACTATATTTGTCAGACTACACAGAAAATGGGGAGAGGCTCGTAGCTACATTATTGCGACACACACTAAGCCACTTCTGGCTCAGTACCAAGAACAGTACTGGCCACACACTGGTTGCTAAGGCGAGTCATTTACCTCCACTAAGCACCCATTACGTTAGCTGGCAAGGAAGAGGACAAACCTTTCTTTGAGAGAGGGCAGCAAAACACAGCTAAGTACATTCTGGTTTGGCAATAAGGAATATTACTTTAAGTGTTGCTTGCAAGCAGAAACCGCACATAACATATCACATGATACATCCACCCACGACAAATACGAGAGAGAGAGAGAGAGAGCTTGGTTAAAAATTTCAGCGCGTGGCAAATATCTGTCACTTGAATTTGATATTTCAAGACAGACAATTATACGGATATTGTGTTTGGATAAGACATTGATACCACCCTGCTGCGCGCGCGCGCTGCGCTGAGGGCACATAATAATAGATATACACAACATGCATGGTAAACAAATGGTGTTTAATTGTGCATAACAATAGCTGTCTTTTTCAAAACAGATTCATAGTTTACACCTGCTGAGATTATGAATAGATATATACCTTCTTTCTTTAGGGCTCTCGAAGGAGTTTGGATGCCTCAGTCCTATTCTGGACTGCCTTTCAATTAGCTCCAGACTGGGAGCATGACTCTCGACCTCCACGGCACCTGGAATAACTTTGTCCACTGTCAAGGAGTACACGAGGAACAGGAAACCCCCTATCAGAACACTGTACAGCAGTAATGTCTGCCGCGTCTTCATCGTGTGCGCTCTACTTTTATTTTGTCCACGGCACGGCATGCAAAGGTTTTTTCTCACCTACAAAATTGCGCAGCCAAATTTATTGTACTTGTGCGTACACTTTTGACCACATCCGGATATCTGTAAACGATTATATCAGGATATCCGGAGCTCTAGACTATAACCGCGGCCAGTGTTCAAGACCATACATTTGCGTCAAAAAAAGAAAGGGAAAATCAAACAAAGGTAATGCAAGATGAGTAAATAATGAAAATCAATACATGTAATTGGAATAATATATAGTGTCTGATATCAGTTAGTTTATCAGAACTCAGAGACCATTCTCGGATCCAGTGCAAAGCCATGCTGTATCATTTGGTAGCTAACATCACCTTTCCCGACACTGTCTTCCTGTTTCAGCTTGATCACTGGAGTGGTGTCATCTCGAACAACCTTTGCTTTCATCAATTTATCAGAGACTAGTTCTTTCAATCCAAGGATAGACTCCTCTGGCCAGTGACTTGAGTCTCCATTGGGTGACACAACACCCTCGAGAGAGCATTCAGTAGCAAAGCACGGTGCAGTCAAAAACTCGTCAGGGCAGACAGCTAAATCATTGATCTCAATCGTGTCTTTGTTACCGTAATCGATAAACTTCACTTCACAGTTGGTGGGTGATGCAGTCAACACCTCAGCCCTGTACCACGCACCATCTGAGAACTTGGCAGCACAGAGACAGCCTTTAGTAGGTGGAGCTCTAGTGCTTAAAGGAACGACAGAAGAGTCAGAGGAAAGTTTCTCGTTGAGGCCAACACTTAGTTCATCCAACATGGTAGCCACCTCAATTGTAGCTAGTTGCAAGTACATTTGTGTAGGAGTCACTACTTCGCTGACGGCTGCTTGGAAAGCACCAGAGGGTAAATGACAACTGTTCAACTCGGTAACCATCGGCAAAGGAGGTTTCGCAACAGAGGAAGGAGATTTAGACGCTTGAGAAATAAAAGATTCGTTTGTGGACGAAAAAGACACATTAGTTGGAGAAGTGGGCACATTGTTTTTTACTGGAGAGTTTTGTGGACTCACGATTGGAACGCTGGGTTGCTTTGTGGTACATGCTGATTGTCGAGCAAGAGGTTTACTTTCTTGATAAGTGGGAGCACAAGTTTTTCCTCCAGAGTCAAGAGAGCTCTTCGTAGTTTGAGGGTTACGAGAGGCAGCACTGGAGCTCAAGACATATCCTAGCTTAATCAACTCAGAGCTCAAATCCCCACCACTCTCACTCGCAGCATCCTTTAACTTCAGGAGAGGAATAGCAGAGGCAGGATGAGTGCTGGCCACTTTAGCCTTCAACAGCTTGTCAGAGGTCGCTTGTGTAAAATGTTCTATCGCTTCTTTCGGCCATGTTTTGTCAGAATTGGGAGACTCCACTCCAGCTAGTCCACACTCAACAGCAAAGCACGGTGCAGTCAAAAACTCGTCAGGGCAGACAGCTAAATCATTGATCTCAATCGTGTCTTTGTTGCCGTAATCGATAAACTTCACTTTACAGTTGGTGGGTGATGCAGTCAACACCTCAGCCCTGTACCACGCACCATCTTGGTACCACTTGGCAGCACAGAGACAGCCTTTAGTAGGTGGAGCTATCAATGGAGTGGGAGGGCTTCCAGAGAACCTGTCATTGAGCTCAGCACTTAACTTCTCCAATAGTTCGGCGTTCTCCGGAGTAGCCAGCTGGACATAGATCTCACCCGGTGAGTCGACATTGCTAACAGCAACCTTAAAAACTCCAGAGGGCAAAGTACACTGTGGGATATCAGAAATCTTGGGTAATTTAGAGCTAATTCCGTTAGTAGAAACAGCCAGTTTCTCTTTGATCAAGTTGCCAGCAATATCTGCCTTATCATTAGAGGTATCGAAAAGCTGAATACTTTTAATCGGAGAATCACTATCGAGCACCTTTGCTTGGAGGATTTTGTCAGCACACACAGTTTTTAAATGTGTTGTGACATGTGCTGACCACTCCACGTGTGGGGGAAGAGGCTGCAACCCCTTCAACGAACATTTGACGGCACACACAGGCATATCAACAATGTCTTTAGGGCACTGAGTAATACTTTGCACCGGGACGATTTCCGTATTTCCGTAATCGATGAAATTCACCTCAACTCCAGACAATGTGTGTTTTAACACCTCTGCTCGATACCAGAGTCCGTCTTCAGAGAAATTAGCACAGCAGAGAGAACCTACGCTCGGCAAATCTGGATGCAAAGGAGGGCTGAGTGTGCTCAAACCGGTGGACAGTTGATCGAGGCATGTAGCGTTTGTGGTACTGGCAGGTTGCACAATAATGCTGTGAGGGCTGTACACTTCAGTCACCATTACGTTTATTTCACCTTGAAGCTCAACCACTTTCATTTCTGCTACTTTAGGATACACAATAGATAGCTTTGTGGGAATAGAGTGCTTAGAACTGACATCGGGATCTTCAGACGAATGGCTTGGGGGGTTTCGTTGAATTACACTGGAATTTGTTTTTTTTGGTGATGGTTCCATCTTCTGGCGAGTATTTGCTCGATTGTCAGACTTTCGTTCAAATTGAGACTGAGGCTTTTGAGGAGAACTCGGAAAGCTACCTTTTTGTGGCCTAACAGAATCGGTTTTCTTCTCAAATACCATTCCAAGATTGTTCTCTATAAACAAATCCAACATCTTTGTTTTTCCTTGATTGCTTTCAACAAATATCTCAACAACGTGTTTGCGTCCCATACATTTGACCACATTCATCTCGACCTCTTTATCGAGCGCCTTTTCTTTGAAGAAGTCTATAGCATCGTTGCTCCACTCACTAGATTTGCCTTGCGGATTCAAAAGTTTATTAATAGTGCAAGACGTTGCTAGTTGGTCAAACGCGAATAAATCGTGTCCCATGGTGAACAGACGATCAAGAGGCACTGTTTCAAAGTTACCATAATCAATATACGAGACACTGACCTTGTCACTTTCCAACGAATGTATGCGAGCTCTGTGAACTTGATTGTCTGCTGAAAAGCAACACAGACACAAACTACCAGCAGAGATTGAAGTCAAGGGCACAAGTTCAGTTGATGTTATCTTATCGTACAAAGACAACAGCCTGTTAACAGCTGGCTTGCTCAACTGCTGCACCCAGAAATCATGAGGACTCGTAATATGAGTGACTGTGACTCGGAATGATGTGTTTTCTTCAAGCTCGACACAATGAACGCCACTCCTTCGAGACGTAGATTTAACAGAACACGGTCGTGAAGTACTAGCAACTGGAGAGGACTGTACTTTATCACGTGGTGAATCACTGCTAGAGAATTTGGTCAACAAAGGAGGCAAAACTCTGTCAGGGCTCTTAATCGGCGTCTTAACGATATCAGAGTTGAAAGATGACGAAGAGGAACTGTTCGTCTTAGATACATGTGCACTCTTCGGCTGGTGGGGATCATTTGGAACATTTCTTGTCACAGAGGGTGTTATAAGAGGAGACAATTCCACATTGACCTCAGGGACAACCGCTAGAGAAGGCAATTGATTCTTACTGCGTACCACTAGACTAGGTGAAGCCAGGGAACTGACTGACACACTGCTGCTTATATTAGGAGCTAGCGCTATTAATGGGGCAGTAGGAGTGGTCAGATGTCTAACGTCAACATTTGCAAGTCCCTTTTTAACGAGAAAATTGTTCATTGTGAGAGAAGGGTCTTCTACATCGTACATTTCAATTTCATACGTCTCGCTTGTCGTTGCTACGATGTCGACTTGCACGCGGCGATTCAAAATCTTGCCCTTGAGTATGATTGTAGGAGCATCGTTCCAAGTATGTGCAGCAGTGGTAGGTCCAATCCCTGCTAGAGAGAAGCGTAGGGCTTGTTTCGGGAGAGTCAAAAACTGAGGCAGAATGTAGAGAAGCTCCTCGGTGGAGACTGTTTCTCGGTGACCGAGATCTACGAACTGTACATCGACCGTTTCATCGTGATTCACACACAAAACTTCTGCTCGATAGAACAACTGAGTGGTGACGAACTTGGCAATGCACATTTCACCGACAGAAGGAGCATAGGAGCAGCCAATTGATGCTTGGCATATGGCATTAATATCTGCCTGCATTTTGTGAAACGTAGGAAAGTTAGTATGCATGATTTGAGCCCAAATCAAATTCGGGTTAAGGATAACTTTTGGTACGATGGTTAGCGTCACATTAGATGGAGGGTTGTGAAAAGGAACCTTGCTAGCCATTTGTACTGGCCTGTACGGACCGTTCCTTGCAACAGACAGCTGCTGACTAGGGGTAGAGGTCATCTGAGTAGTTGCATTACTCTGAAAGGAATCTTGCTTGAGAGATGACTTGCTATCTAATTGTTTCAACCGGATATAACGACTTGTGACAATTTTCTCGTGAATACTTGTCTGTTTGTCTAAACTGAATATGTAACAACACAAAATCGTCAGCGGGCCATTGCGATGCAAGTTATGGACACACATGAGGACTGGGTTCAAATTAACAAGTTCTTTCAAGTACTTACTTCCGCCGGCTACTTCAGAATTTGAAAACACGTTATTGAGGGAGCAAAGTTTGAAGAGAGACGGAATCGAAGAAATTTCATCAGGGAGTTTGACAAAGTTAGTGAAGGGGAGTTTGGCTCTGTAGCCAAAATCGTACAGCTCGACAGTTTGTGAAGGAGGATGTATGATTCTCATTCGATAAAATGCTCCAGTGTTATCTTTGTACCCACAAATGGTACCAAAAGCAGTCAAATACTCGGGATCAAGGTCAGATCTACTACCAAATTCTTTGATTTTGAGAAGTGCTTGTAGAGACTCCACAGAAGCAGGAACAACACCAAAATGTGTTACATCGCAATAGTTTGTGACAATCATTGGAAAATCGCTTGGCACATTGTCAGCTTCGAGAGGTAGGGATGGTAAAGGCGAAACAAGGCTAAACTGCGGCAAAATAGTCTGTAACGGAACACCCTCAGGCTCTTTATAGCGATCATTGGCAGCAGGAATCAGGAAAATCTCGCTTTCAGAAGAAAGTGGTACTGATAATGAATTGGGAACAGAATTATCGGTAAAATATTGTGCAGTTTCTGTAGAATGAGTTTCCACGTTTCCATCATGGAATTTTATTTCATTTTTAAGCTTTTGGTACTTTATATCTTCATCGGTACACAACTCATCGAAACTGTCGCCTGATTCGACTTCAAGGAGACCACTGTTTGCTGTACTGTGAGGAGGGGTGTGGAATTCAACTGGCGGTTCATCATCGGAGTCAGTATTCTCCTGGGACTGAATCAGCTTGCACTCCGCTTGATGCTTGGGCCAATCATTCGTTTGACAGCGAAGACTACAATAGGCTGTCTTACACTTAGAGCAACGGCTGAACGTGGCTGTGCCACACACGTGACAAGGAATGTTATCAACTGAAGAGCTATTATTCACAGAGGGACTTGCACTCACTCTCTCCGAGCTTCTTGTAGTTTGTTCTTTGTCGCTACCAGACAATGCGTTTAGACTGGAAGCTCCACCCACTGGGGACAACGGGGTACCTGGCATGCTACCGATTGTAGGTTTAGGCTTATCGGGGCTTTGTAGGGATACAGACTTGTATTGAGGGAGAAAAGGGTTCGTATGAGTGTCATCAATGGTGTCTTCAAAGGAGGAGGGTTTATACAAACTGTCATCTTGCGGTTTGGAAAGACGAGTTTCTTTCTGTTCGGGGGTTTCGGATATCTTGACCAGCAGACGTGCATTGTTCCCCATATCAAAGCCATTTAGTAGTTGAATTGCCGTCGTTGCTTCTCTGATAGTACTAAATTCAACAAACCTGCAGGAATAAAAAATATCGATAAAAACGTGTTTTTTACAATCATGCAAGCCTATCAGAACACAATCAATCAAGCAGCTGCAATTCACACACTAGCTGATAATGTCTTACCCAAAGGTGCAGGCCTGTCCAGTTTTAGGATTGTTCAGGAAGACTCGATTCGGCTTTCCAGCTCGTGAGAATAGTTTACGGAGCCCCTCCTGCAAACACCAACAATAAAAGCACTGTAAACACCTTTTTTAGATAGTATTAGCAAATCCTTAGAAAATATCAGAGCAATAGTCAACCAGAACTCTAAACAAGTAGTGTCGGAATGTTCACCTTTGTGAGAGTGGCGGGCACTTGTCCAACATAGAGATTGACAGCCTTGGTGCCAGATTCAGCACAGTTCTGCATGACTGAGCCTAGATCTCCCTCTTGATAAGAGTTGAACGACCGCGACTGGTGGTCCAATGACGCTGGGTCCCAATTGTCCAGGTCACCTCTGGGAAAATGCAAAATAAATTATAACCAAAGCTACGATCTGGTCAATATTTTTTATCTTCATGCACTTTTGCAAAACCAAGAGTGTCCCTTATCAATTACCAAGACCAAGTCTAGAGTAGTAGTAGACCAACTTACTACTCCTAAGCCAATTTAACTACCACCACCACACAACCCGGTAGTCAAAATAGAGTGATGCTTACTTTGCTGCAGCTTCAGAGAGAGACTCAACAGTGAGCGATTCTGCAGCTTTCAACTGAGTGGCCAACTTGGAGGAAACTTTGGTACGAAGCGAGATATTGCTGGGCAGGTGTTTATACGGTGGTCCGGGGGCGACTGAAGAGAGCGGAAAAGTATTGTCGATGGGAAAATAATATTCGCTGTGGCTAACCGTCCGGCAGTCAACTTGCGCATGCGCTTTTAAGTACCACTAGTACTTAGAGATGTTGCAGCTAAAAAAAGAAAGAAAAGAAAACAACAGTGAGGATCAAACCCGGTACCTCCAGCTCTGGAGCCGACGACGCAACCTCCGTTCCTACCGTAGCTGCTGGCAAAACACCGATTATTGTTTTCTTTTATCCCTATCCCCAACCCAATCCTTGCCTTACCCCTCATGGTTAGGCTACGCGCGCGTGCGCAAAGCACTGCCGGACGGTTAGCCACTACGTACTATTAAACTGTATCACGGTTGCAGCAAGCTGCAGCAGAGCAAACAGATTCTTTCAACAGAGATTAACTTCATAGCTGGGATCCCATAGTTGTCCAAAATTAGTAATAAATACCTAAACACTGCAAAATGACAGCTATGTTGATACTAGACATATCTAGTTGGAAAGTAAGAAAGCTAACCAGTAGCTAGCTAGCTATTTAATAACATAATGAATGTATGTTGTTGTCAACCATAAATTTTTGGGTTACTTACTGCTTGAAGACGTCGACCAGGCAATCCGTGGACGGTCAGCATCAGTTTCACTTTGGCCGAGAAAGTCGCTCATCCTCTGTGCACTTTGTGCAAAGCCCTCTAATGAGCGCGACACCTAAAAGGTAACTCCACGTGGCAAGTACAACCACGTGGCAAGTTTCTACACATGCCCAGAACCAGGATCAATTTATTCATGACAATCTTGTGGTAAAGTTAGAGACAGTAGAAATATCTAATTATAGGAATTGTTTAGTGGAAATATTAAAAAGAAGTGGTTGTAGTCAATTCAGTAGTCAAGTCATCTTGTTTCTTACGGTTTTTAAAGAGTACCGACGATGCTGTATGGTAGCTATGTACTTAATTCGCTCTGTCTGGCTCTACTCTGCTTTGTGTCGGTCACCTTGAGTCAGGGCATCTCAGGAACAGACGCTAATGCCACCACAAGTGTGCCTATCGTGTGCTTCAACGGGGAGCTGGTTGGCGGGATGTGTATGTGCTCGCCAGGATGGTCTGGTATTCTGTGTGATATCTGTACCAACGCTAGAATAAAGTAAGAGCAGTAAAAGCAAATGTTTTTGCCAAAGTAGCTAGCTAGCTACATGCGGCCTATACGTACACACAAAACACTTTAATTTATACATTGTGCATACGTCACGTGTGTGGCATATGTGTGTTTTGCCATTGTTTAGTGGTGAATATTTGGTAGAAAGTAAACAATCTTTAATTCATGACTCCAATTCCTGATCACATGTGCTACCATATTAGCTGCCTATCGTGTACACACGTATACCAGTACAAACACATCCCCCCACACCACACACGCGCACACATCCCACACCACACACGCGCACACATCCCACACCACACACACACACACACACCACATTGTAGACTGACTGAAGACAGTGGCCTAATATTTGATGGCAGTGAAAACTATCGTTCTTTTACCGAGTGTCTCTTTTTCATAGAGGCTGACAGGTGAGCAACAGCACTCACGCTCGCGCTGTGGATTATATCGAGCTAGCTACTTGCTACTTTAATCTGGTATACTACTAAAGGCTGGTTTATAATAATTGATAGTAGCATCAAGACGCTGGAATAGAACCTTACTCTAATCAAGCGTTTCCTGATGTTAGCATCGTATTTTCGAAACCAAAAATACATCGTTTAATGCCCTCTTGTTTTGAATCATGTGGAGTATACGGCACCTTGATAATTTGCTTGCTGGGCAGGGTTATTTCTCTCTAAACCCCACCCAGTTAGCGCTACAAAGTGTTATGTATTCAACCTGATCTCTTGTCTTACCACAATCACTGTTATTATGATAATTACAGCTCTGTGAGGTCCATCCACCTCCGACTGCGCTCATTCCACACTGAGTGTCAGTGGGACGCACTGAGTGTGTTCAATGGTGACTCCATCTTTCATCCCAAGATAGCTGCCTACACGTAAGCTACCTCATATGTGTAGATATACTTGAAGTAAAATTGTTTGCCAATATTCACAAAAGTTTTGGCCCTTGAAACATTCTAGCTGCTAGCTACACCCTGTCAGTATCAGTGGAGGAAATATCATTTGTCGTGCATGCTTGACCACAGACATGTAGTGTAGTACAACTCTTGCAACCCCATGTACAGTAATGAATAATAATTATAGCGTGCATTTTACTTCCGGCGGAACCAGGTGAACGCGATTAGACTTTAACTGTTGGTTATTGTCTTCACTTTATACAGCGGTGATATAATAGAGCTTCCGTTAGAGGAACCCGGTGTGTCAATAGAGAATGCTACCACAATGGACCCAGTTCCAGTACGGTATCAGGATCCGAGGGAAATCACGCTGTCCGGTTCCGGTTCTGAGATGCTGCTCTACTTTTATACTGACAGTGGTGCTGAGAGGCCTGGGTTCGAGATTGCCTACTGGTGAGTGAGTGGGGTGCATGGGTCTGGCCTGGGTTCGAGATTGCCTACTGGTGAGTGAGTGGGGTGCATGGGTCTGGCCTGGGTTCGAGATTGCCTACTGGTGAGTGAGTGGGGTGCATG
>VSKX01051250.1_pt1 | contig 10709 bp, 7 predicted proteins | sample 4799481 | NCBI WGS metagenome assembly VSKX01 (sample SAMN12179537, study PRJNA552185) | sponge metagenome | biome: deep-sea hydrothermal plumes; feature: spots directly above weak diffusing fluid; material: sea water; isolation source: sponge from the Swan site of a hydrothermal vent ...
GGAAGTTGGGTGTGGTTTCAATAAAAATTCGATGAATATCATTATCATTAATATTTATCAATGCCGCATCCCGCATGCTATGCTATGAAAAATAGCCTGAGAAACTACAAATTGACTTTGCATGGCCTTACATTAGTTACTTTTTGGGGGAAACCGATGTGCTGATTAAAAAAAAAGGACTATAAAAGTAGGTGAAATTGTCAAAAATCAGGCAGTTGATTTTTTTTTACATAATTTTACAGACTTTTTATTGGCTTTCCAAAAATCATGAAAATTAAAACTCAAGTTATAGCCATTTAAAAAGATGAACTTCCGGTGGAGCTTTGACCTCTGTACCTGCTTTATTATTGTTTCTATAAAGACAAAGCGGGAAATCTATAATTGCTCATGTGCAGTATAGAAATCTGCATATATCTCCATGGATCTGTACCGCCACAGACAGCTGTGACACCACGATACTGTATGGTAGTACATCATTCCTGCGTTAGAGAGTGCCATAGTGCTACTGCTTAACAAGGATATAATTATGGCTCTGTCCCTTTCGATGCCCTTGTTCAGAGGTTTACCTGTAAAGTATGTTTCTGTCCACTCTACAACTAGCTTAATTAAGAATAATTCACCAAATTGATATCTGTTGTTTTTTGTAATTTAAAGACGCGTTGCGCATTAACTTCGAAAGAGATGATTAGTTACCACTCCTATCTCTGCTCATCTGTCCTACTATGCCCAAGGAGGTAAAATGTGCGTGGAGCAATTGGTGCTAATTATATTAGTCCTCACGTGACGTGACGTTTTCTCGACTCTGACACACAGTAATCGCATGACTGGAATTTGCAATTTTACACTAATTGCCTCATGCACGTCGTACCTCCTCTGCTTACTACACTGCACTTGTGCATTTGCTTAGAGTTCACTTCCGGTGGACAATAGATCAGTGCCTACAGTGCATAGTACTATGGTCAAATTGATTTGAGTTGAGCCTAGGCAGTAGTTGTTCAAGAATTGATTAAAGTATGGCCAAGTTATACACAAAAAATGAGGGCTCAACTGTCAATTTGACCACAGGAGCACATCTCTGCATATGCTCCTGATACTGTATTATGCTGATTGACCATCACCTGCTGATGTATTTATAAAGGAAGTGGAGGAGGTACTTTTGTCTCAATAATCCAGACACTTGTTCGTCAGCAAGTCCCGTCTCAGAGAGGGTAGTCCTAATACTGTCAATAACTCCACCCAGAGGAAGGGCCTGGACAGGGGCAAAATTGAGCAAAACAATAATGGCTAAGACATTTTTATAGGAATGCAATAACAGCCTAGGTACGTACCTGTATGTGATGAAGTAGGTCAGTGAAGAAACTCTTTCGTTGTTTGTTCCTCCGTCTACTTGTCTCACAATCAGCCCCCAGATTCTGCAATGGTCATTAAGGTGTTGATGCCAGCAATGGAGTCAACCTTACCCACTCCATCCAGACGTGGGACACAGAGGAAAAGAAAGCTACGGGCTCTCGATGAGCCAGACTGGAGATCACTCGGGACACCAGACGAACCACCTCCTGATCAGAAGAAAAAACACACTGAGTGAAGGTGTAATGACTACAACTCTCACACTAAAGGCTATTTTATAATAATTATGATACTAGCGTCAAAACACTGATGCTACGCTAGTTTGAGGCTTGCGGTTGGCCATGTTAGACAATCGACCTGTTTGATTTGATGCTATGAACATAGATAGCACAATAGCCAATAGATCTATAACTAAGTTTTTTTGCTGTTGGCAAATATTTGATTTTATAATTCCATCCTATTTCTGTCGTTGCTCTTCAATGCGAACGTTTATTTGCTTACTATGGAAATATGATCTATTCGTGCGTAAGCTGACAGCTATGATGCTACGTAAGCTCCAGCGCTATATTATAAACAAGGTGGCTTAATAACCTTAGGTGGACGTTACATATCGCACACACAAACACACACGCATACACGCACACATACCTGTCCTTCAAGATTCAACTTTCTCTTTGAAACATCGCCCATTAGAGATGTATGACCTCCAAACTCCACCTCATTTGCTGCTCGCAAACTACGCCCCTTCCAGACTTCTGTCACAGCATTGTAGACGGCTGGTAGCAACATGAGCATCTGCTGACCTGCACGACTGTTCACACCCACTCGGGATCGTGAAAAGCCAGTAGTGTCACCATCGTCCCCTTCTGTTCCAGAGAGACTCTTGCCAATCTGTGAAGAAGTTGAGAACACACTGAGTAACCATGACATGGTGGAGGGTGCTCTAGAGGTGGGTGAGAGACGGCTGTCCTCTTCCAACGTATCGGCCACTAGTAGTTGCTTCCAGTACGGAGTGAGGGTTCTCTGACTTGACCAGTCCTTATCGGATGTTGGCTCCATTTCACCGTACATGCACCAAGACAGAATAGAGCTCAAAGAGCTGAGATAGAGAATTATCAATTGTCCATTACTTTGCTTGCCCTTTGTTGCAGTGGAGGGCATTTTTTCAAGATTGCAACAGATTTGCTTTAACAGTTTTGCGGCTAGTTCGGCCAGCTGGTGTTCAAGAAGGTTGGGCAGGAGTACAGTAGCGAACTGGAGCAGTGAGGGATGGAGGTGTGCGAGGAGTGAGTCTGAGAGAACGTCCAGGATTAGAGACTGAAGAAATGGTTGTGAAGCTGTAGGTAGGCTTGAGAGAACAGGTGGCAACCATTCACCAGTGGATGTACCAAGACCTGATGACAATGGGTGGGTGGTAGTGGGTGTGGCTACAGTAGCAGAATGTTTGCTGTGGTACTGCGTCTCCAACGCTACTAGAGAATACACAAGCATCAGTATTTGAGTAAAAAATGAGAGTAGAGGAAATTTGGGGTCTGACGAATGATATGCTGTTTTTAGAAGCGATAACCAAGGGTGGTTTGGCTCTTTTTTTAAGAAGCCTCTCAAATCTTTCACTAGTCGTCCCAAAATGAGCAAAGTCGACTTTTGAACATCGCATAGAGTTACGAGGGCAGACACAAAACTTGAGCTTAGAGTAGACAAATTCTGGTCGTCCATATCTTGATGATGGGAGGACAGACGGACAAGATGGCGAGTCACAGAGGAGAGGAGCTCCACACTGAACATACGCACATTGAGATTCTCCAAGTGATTCGAGAGAGACGCCTCTAAAGCTGAAGGGTACTCAGACCTCATCAAATCCACACACAGTGATATAATCATTTCCAACAAAGTTTTTTTTGATACACCGTCTTCCTTCCCTGAATCACGATATTTTTCTTTGCAGCCTTGTCCATAGGAGGTTGTTTCGACAAGTGCTTCCCCCATCCGCCTGATGACAGAAGGTGGGTCAACCTCAATGGTACTGCGTAGAAGGGAGAGAGCGTACAACAGCTGACTAGAGTCGATCACCTGACTGTAATGGCACGTGGTCTCGCAGTGCTGGCCACTCTTGGCAAAGTCTAGTGGGTCTGGAATACCCAACGAATCGTAGTAGTACTTAGCATATGCTCGATCTTTTTCGGCATCACTTTGACTGAATTTGATTCCGATACGATATTTTTCCGATTCCGAATCCAGAACGGGTCGCCTGAGTGTACTTGGGGACGTAAGAATTTTGACAAGTGGTTGCATTAGAATTTGAAGATCACCATCTCTCGAAACTGCAAAGATCACCCACGATTGCACAAACTGTCGTAACGAAGGTGAATCACTTTTCAGGCCTTCCAACATTCGAAGAATACATCTGCACAACAAATTAAGTCACAGAGTAAAAACAAAGCACCTATATTATTATAATATATCACAGAACATCTGACAAACACAAATGCCATGCTTTTCTCTTAATACATTTTTTGAGAGTGAAAGCAAGTGACGATCTGAGGACACCATCTGAAAGGTCTATAGTTTGGAAATTTATTTGTTATGGCCACAGTTGCACTTGAGTAAAAAGCTCAATTTCTGGTAATAATTTTTTAGAGAATCAGCATAAAAAATCAGGGTTAAATATGGTCCCAACTGAACACATGTATGTGATTGTAAACATAATAATGCCACCTGTGGAGAAACTTGGTTGATCTGGCAGCTGCAGAGGAGTGCTCCCAGAGAGCAGAGAAGCAGTGGTGAGCAGCCAGACCATCGCTAGTGAAGTGTTCCAGTATCACCGTCTCGCACACACTGGGCACGCTTAGACTCCTGTGTAGCCAGGACAACAGAGTGGCGGCTTCAAAGTGACAGGGCGGGTGGGCGTGGGAGAGACAAGACCACAGACACTCGGTTACCTCCTGTGAAACCATGCATCTCAGCACACTCAACAACCACACCTTCAATAACACATGACATAGGAGTGCAACTACTAGATAACACAATAGCACCGGAACTTCCGAACTTTTGGGACTGCAACTTTTTCTTTTATTAAAGAAGGAAGTAGGAACTATGTTGGATCTACATGTAGCAATATCTTTCATTACAAAAAAAGGTCTTGGGTTTTTTTTTTTCATTATTTGAGGTCAAATACATACAGCACACGCAGACTTGCCCACCTTTAAAAACGGTAAGTTGCTTGCAAAGTGAGACTTGAGAGGCTCTGTAATGAGGAGGGCTGTGACAGATGGTCCAGGAACACCGTTGCTAGGGAATCCATCACCGTGGGGATGAGTGTGGAGCAGTTTCAGCAGTGTCTCTAGTGCAACGTAGGTCACACGATGATCATGTGATCCCCAGTCTAACAGACATGAGGATATCAGGTTGTGTATCCACAGTGACCCTGAAAAAATATAACGAAATGGATAACTGTGTCAGGGTTTCAATTTTTGGGGGAAGCTGTGCTGTACTGTACATAATGTCAGATTTGGAAGAGGGCACCATGATTTGGGGAGGAAGCTCCCCCTCCCTCCACTGGATGAAACCCTGTGTGTACACATGTACTTTCACACATGTTCTTACCTTGAGAATTAGTGGAAGTACATGTATGCTCCTTGCTTGTTCCAAACGTAGCCATCAACACTAACAGCTGACAGGCAGTGCTAAACACAGTCCCCTTATCTTTGCCTTCAAGAACAGTCTCTTTAAGAAATACATCGAAAAAACTGAGATAAGCACAGATCATTTCCAAGACTAGCTGTTCCGTAGTGACGATGTCACTTCCTGTACCACTAGGAGTTGAGACGGGGCTTTTTCCCGGGAGCTTCCTGTGCGTGGCTGAGAGGGGCGTGGCAGGGGTACTGGCATGAGAAGAAGGAAAACTCATTAACTCATGAACTATGCTCAAGAGGAGGTCAAGAGTGGTCTGTAACTCTTGAGCCATGAGGGAGGTGTGAGAGTGAAGCAGAGAGGTGAGTAGGACTAGGGAGAGACGAGGCAGGTGGAGGAGGTGAGCACTTTCTAGGGAATCCTACAGCAGGGATAAAAAACAAAAACAAACAATTATGATTAGGGGAGGGGATATACGATTGAATTTTGTTGAGAATGCAATCACCAGAGGAGGTACCGTATGACATGGTGCAGTTAGCTTTTGTGGCGGGCAAAAACAAACAATTACGAATAGGGGAGGGGATATACAATTGAATTTTGTTGAATGCAATCATCAGAGGAGGTATGACATGGTGCAGTTAGCTTTTGTGGCAGCAACGCGATTCTAACAGCTGCTTTGGCATTGCTGACTTAGCAAAAAAAAGCGAATAATAACGAGTTTATAATAATTTCACCATGCATGTCGTACCTCTTCTGGAATACAACATACCGTAACAGTGCATACGATAAAGAGTAATTGTAACAAACAAACAGTTGTAGAACCACATTCACAAACAATGACAGACTGTATGTACACACACATGGCGTGTGCAGCAGCGAGCAGCTTACCAGTGGGAGTGACTTCAGAAGAAACTTAGTCAAGCTGATTACAAACGAGCAGGACATTCTCACATTCTGTTTCACTTTGGGACCTCCTCCTTCCTTCAGTTGAACCACTTTGGGAACAGGGCTGAAACTAGGAAACGATTTCAATGCAGGGGATTCAATTTTGTCAATAACATCTTCCAAAAGTTCAGCTTCAATTGTATCCACCTCAAAATTAAAGGACGATACTTTGTCTACCTCTACAACTCTCGTTAGACTGGTTTCAAGTAGCTCTGACAACCATTGCCACAAAAACCCAGGGTCAAGTGCACTAAAGAAGAGGTTAGCTGACTGTAATATATCTTGCTTGAGTGCAGCTTTCCTCCCCAACTTCTTAGGCTGCTCCTCAGATGGAGTCTTCCTCAGCCTGCTGCTATCTTGGCTTAAAGTGGAGCCACTAATGCCACCCAGAGATTCCACTTGCTCCTTTAAACAAGACACAACGTCTAACATGACTCCACTCATCAACCCTTCGCTGATTTCTTCCCTCTCTAATAGCGCTCTCAATAATCGGTACGGCTGAATACAGTCGAGTTTAATAGCAGACGATTTCTTCGAGATCGAGGCAGCTTGCAAGCACAGTTTCTTTAACGCTGCCTCCACATAGCTCGCTGAGTACGTCTTAAAATAACTAGTGTCCGTGTCCTCTGTCGTAGCTTGTTCATCTGTCTTGGAAAGGTGCAGTGTTAGCACAGCCTTGTCAATATTCGTTCCCAGTAGCCAGGCAAAGAGTCTTCTATTGAGTGAGATATCACGTTTGAGCAGACTCTCCATGGCAGCCACGACAATGGCGGTAATGTCAGCGGGGAGGAGGAAGGGACGATGGAGGGGAAACAGGAGAGAGAGGATATCCAGAAGTCCTCGCACTGCCAGAACATTATTGTCCGTCAGACCAGCACATATGGCAGAGACCTGCATTAAACATAATTAACAATGACTGCATTGTTCAAATGATAGTAAAACTGAAATCAAAATAAAATCAAAATAAAATGCATTCTGTTCACACAGACAATATTGATTATTCGGAGTGCTTTTTCCCAACACCACAGCTAGGCTGTCATCAACATTAAATATAACTGTACTTTCAAAATCTGGTCACATAAACAATGGATCAAACGTGCTTTTCAGCAGAGGCTTTCATCAATAGCACAATCCATTAGTTAAAGGCCACCTCAAAGAGTCATATCCTACCATTAGAGGTAAGTTCCCCCCTAGAATGTTAACTTGGTCTTCGGCAGTAAGCTTCTTGTCCAGTTTTGAAAGAATGAGGTTGGCAGCAGGCACACGCACTTCAGAAGACAACGCCATACACTCCCACAATGCAGAGGAGAAGAAAGAGATATCTGTCATATCACACATAGCGCCCAGCAAACGGTTTATACGTTCAGTATGTTCAGAGCCATCTTCTAGACCCGACAACAGTCCCAGGACCAAACCATGAAGTGCAGGTAGTACATTCTCACCCAGCGGAATATAAAAGCGCTCGTATATTTCAATCACCCGAGAACGGACAGACATCGAAGAGTAAGTGATGAGAGGGAATAGCCCGCTACTGTAGGCAAGGAGATCATCGGATAATCCCGAGGGTCCAATTCGTTCAAATATTGCTGTGTAGACGTCAAGTGTTTTAATGTGGACACCACTGGGCAGGTTGGAGTGAAGACATTGAGTGAGTCTCTTGCACACTGTGAGATGGTGAGGTACGACTGGGTACTGCACATACGCCAGCAGCACCTGCAGGGTGATCACATGATACATGCATTTATGATGAGCAGAACACACCGACCCGAAAACATTGCAAGTTGCAACATGCACTGTGTGATCACGATCGTTGGATCGAGTGCATCATGTCAGTCAGGGACTGGGTGTATTGTTACTGTACCATGTTCTAGCTACCTTGTTCAGTTTAGCCAGAGCAGAGATAAGGTCATGCCATTCTGTGGACAACTCAAACACTTTCAAGGCTCTCTCTACGGCGGAGGCAAACTGCTTGTACTTGCTCTGACTCCTGTAGTCCTCCTCACTGCCTTCAGAAGGAGCCTCAGACATATTACCTAAGTCCTTTTAACTGTACTCGATCTCCATAGATACACACTTGCACTGTATACTGTATCTATCTTCCACATGGCATTTAGAAATCTAGAATCTACACACCACACCCACTTCCCTCTTTGACAACACAATTGAGAGTCATGTATAAACTGTTTGTGTGAACAGACATAACATAGTACATTATATATAGCTGCTGTGGATACATACATCAGATGGGTTTATAACACCAGTAGAAAACGTAAGAGGGCTATATAGATATAAAACACTAAAACTAATAATAACGTTTTTCACTTTTTTGTAGAACTGTAAAAAGAAAAGACGCACAGTCAGTCGAGCACACAGATATGTAACAGCTTACTGGTGATGTATCACTCTGCCTAGTTGGGTAAGCTGAGCTGCCTCATTGGTGAAATGACAGGCAAAGAGTAGCATGTTTTGCGGCTGTACCTTAATGGCAAACCTCATGAACAGAGCGGAATAAATACACAGAGCTGGAATGGTGATGAGGGTAAGACGAGAACACACACAAACAAGCCTCGCTCTTTACTTACCAACTGTCATTTTTGGACTGATAATTTCCGGGTCTTTCTTCATGTCTCCTAGGGCAGCTAGCGGTAATCCCCAGTTAGCAATTGGGCCCCAGAAGTGCTGAAAAAAGGTGATAATTCTCAATCTCAACACTGAATATCCTAACACTCACAATGTATGCATGCAGTATAACTTACTGTGCTGTGGAAGTGCAAGTTTAACCGAGGTGCATGGGTAGACAGATGAATAAAGAGAGAGGTGTGTGTGTGTGTGTGTGTGTGAACGAACATAAAATTGTAGCTTAATGTATATAAATATAAGAGACTCACCTCATTAAATACTGTCTGAACTCTTTGCTCTTCAGCTGGTTAATAGCACGTCTGAAAGCCATCATGAACGTAAAATCAGAGCTAAGCTAGCTGAGCTGTGGGATATGATTTGATTGTTGTGAGACTAGGTCAAGAGTAAGGTAAGGATCGTTTGGATAAACATTACACTCTGTGTGTGAAGAAAGCATCTACAGCTGTATAGATCTTTACCTAAATGCACATCCAGTGAGCGCAAGAGTGAGAGCTATAGAGTTCGCTATAGGTAGAGCTCGCTATAGAGCTCAGAGCTCGCTATAGAGCTCAGAGCTCTGGCTAGCTAGAGCTATTCCACTGCATGTACTACCAGCGCAGCGTCGCAATGTCTTCTTTACTGGTCAAAGCTGAGGTATGTTTTAAGAGTGGACGAGTAGAAGAATGTGCTGAACTCCTGGATGAAGGTATTGAAAAATCACACTCTACAGTACATTAATTATTGTAACTAACAAACGTTAGAAACAGTTTTTTTAATTATTGCATTCTGACGTGCGCACGCATACGTAGCCTAGGGGAGAAGGGTTAAGGTTAGATTGGGTTAGGGGTATAGGGGATAAAACAAAACAATAATCGGTTTTTGGCCACAGCTACGGTTAGGGTTAGGACGTTGTGTTGTCGCCTGTTTTTCACTGTTTCTAACAGTTAGTGTAACTAACAATGTCAGTGTGGTCAAAATCAAGAGCTAGATCTCGTTGTTCGCAATTATACAGTGTTGTCTAAGAGTACTGGATTTAGCAGGACCCAATGGCGGACCAACGCAAACATGCTGGCCTGCAAAATGAAAGTTAGATTTTTAGTTTCATGGGCATAAGTACAAATCGCTCTTTATTCAGGTTGCCCTGGTTCATAACGACAGTGATAAGTTATTATCGCTACACAGACTGTACAAATCCCTGTGGGACAAGATCGTAGGTATGACTAGTCTAGCCTACTATGAGGAGCACTCTTGTAGTGGTATTTCGACTGCTCACATCCACACTTTGATGGTGACTTTGTGTTCCAGGGTTGCCATTGTGTGCTGCTAGTCTGCTGACAGAGATGACTGTCACCCTCTCCCTCTGTCAGTTGGAACACGTACTGATTCCCAGAGGACGTCTATTAGACTCTACTGTCCTTACCTGCATGGATCATCACTGTCAGAGATGTGAGTGTACCTGTGAAGCATTACCGTATAGTGAGAAATGGTGTAAACTTTTTGCAAAGGTCTTGAACTCCAGAATTTCCTGTTCTATTTTTGTATGGAGAGACTTTAGTATTTCCGCATCTACATTTACACCATAAGAAATACGTAGTAGTGGTATAGTTTGCACACTACAGGGACAGAGGAGGTGCGAAGCTGTTGACCTTTGCCAATCAGGTCGCTAATGAGGGTTCTGTTGTTTCAGAATAAATACGGTAAACTACGAGGCTAACTTTTTTCACAGATCAGTGCCTATCTTTGCTCCTGAACTAATCTAGTGAAAAGCTGGAAAGCGGTAGGGCATATTGCTAGCACACCGAGGATAACTACAAGTAATAAATTCATACATATGCTGAAATAATTTGTCTACTTTGATAGTAATGAGTTCTATCTTGTCTTGGCTTGTGAGCTTTGATCGCTATGCGTTTCATGCACAGATAGTGAGTTGCATGCATAATAAGTACATACCTAGTATATGGTTGGCATACACCTAGTATATGGTTGGCATACACCTAGTATATTGTTGGCATACACCTAGTATATGGTTGGCATACACCTAGTATATTGTTGGCATACACCTAGTATATGGTTGGCATACACCTAGTATATGGTTGGCATACACCTAGTATATGGTTGGCATACACCTAGTATATGGTTGGCATACACCTAGTATATGGTTGGCATAC
>VSKX01087650.1_pt1 | contig 10704 bp, 13 predicted proteins | sample 4799481 | NCBI WGS metagenome assembly VSKX01 (sample SAMN12179537, study PRJNA552185) | sponge metagenome | biome: deep-sea hydrothermal plumes; feature: spots directly above weak diffusing fluid; material: sea water; isolation source: sponge from the Swan site of a hydrothermal vent ...
AAACTAATCCTCGTCCTTAGGTACACAAAGCGATTTAAAGACAGAACAGTGTTATACCATCAGTAACCATCAAGCCTTTATAGCCTTGCAGTTTTTTCCAAAAATGAGCTGTTTTGGCAGTTACCTTCAAAGTCAAGTTGGGAGCGTTTTATTTCAATACTGTTTAAAGTATGCATGCATTCAATAGCTCTTGAAAAAACAATGAGATTAGAGTTTTGTCACTGGCCAAAATCTATCAAAATCGACTGTGTGTGTGTGTGTGTGTGTGTGAGGTGAGGCCAGCTGAGTGTCGGTACTATCCGTGGACAAAATTACTTGCTATAATAATTAGGAAACATGGAAGGTTTTTTTTAACAGCAACTGGTGACCAAGAATAGATTTTTCCCCTCCCATTGTGTTGACATTGGACTGCATTGCTTGAATGCCTGAGGTATCTCAGTTGTGGTTATGTATATCTATGAATATAGTTAACTAATCCAGCTATGCCTACTGTACAGTGCCGGCCGGCCGGCTGACTTGCATGTGGTGTATGATTGGCAAACAGGCACTTTTTCCTGCTTTGAGATATGTCATAATTTGTTTCAATTACTACGTTTTAGTGCATGTAATAATTATTGCATAGAACCTCTTGAATAAGCCTGTCTAAACGTTAAGAAGTCTATACCGTATAGCGGGAAAATTTTGTTGGGTTAAATTTTCGTTATCAGGCCTTGAAAGTGTATTTTCGTGGTCTTATTTTCTTTGTATGCCCTGAGCATGTCATCATAGTAGCCTAGCTACTGTCTAGATTTTCGAGGGTTAATTTTTCGTTTTGGGGCTCTCCGTAACGAAAATAGCGAAAATAAATCCCAACGAAATTTTCCCGCTGTCGTTGAAGAGGAATAACAATTCATGCAGACGCTGAACAGGGTTGGAAAGCCAGTCCTTTATTTTCATGATAGTAGCCCAAAATAAAGTTTGATATATCAAATTGCCTGTGTTTACTATATCTCATGCTATCCTTCAGACGCCAATCTGGCCGTGATGGTCGACTATGGGATAGTGGATCTACTGTTAAATATTGTCCTGTCATTCGTGGAGGTTCGTACAGGAGTGCGTTACCATGACTAGACTATAACGAAAGCAATGCCAACTAGAATATTGTCTGTAAACGTTTATATCTCATGTTTTTCACACTTTCTTTCTTGTTTTTCAGAATCCTGGGATAGTGAAGTTTTCCATCGCCACTCTCTCCTCTTTGGTGCTCGTACACGGTGCGTTGCCCAGCAACCCGTACTGGTATGAGAGTCCCATTGAGCATGGCATGTGATAGTTTGTGTAAAACCGACTTGAGATTTTTGTTAAGACAACTGCTTTTGAAATGGTATGTAATTATCACGCTAATGCCAACACAGCTGAGTTGGTCATGTTACTCGTGGCAGACACATTGTCAGGCTTACAGGCTAGAGGAAAGAACCCACCATCATCCACTTGCATTGCTTAATATACTAATATAGTTTTAACTGCTTGACTGCCACACACACGCACGGGTTAATATACACTACAGCTCACAGGCTATAGCTCTAACTTCCTTTTTATTAAAATGGTTTATTTTTAGCTACACACACGGTTTTCTGCAAAAATGTCAGCCTTATTATACACAGTAGTGCTCACAGGCTATACAAGAGACCTCCTGCTTATCAAAGTGCTTTAGTTTGTAGTTTTTAGTTGCACACACACACGCACACGCACACCCACACACGCACACACACACACACACAAACACACACACACACACACCCACACACTCACACACGCACACGCACACACACACACGCACACACACTGTTTTCCACAGAAGTGTCAGCGCATCGTGTTGTTCGTACAGTGGGAGGTGTAGAGGGAGTGCCCCTGCTCATTAAAGTCCTGAAGTGAGAAGACACTTAACTTATCCACACATCCTCGTGTGCTAGTTAAAACTGCTAAGGCATGCCTATTGCTCTCCCCATGTATAGACTCCATGCAGACAAACCTGAAGTGGTCGAAACCATAGCCTCTCTCTTTCAGGATCTTACACATCACGGTGCGTACTACTTTGACCTTTTTATGTACAGGGCAGTGTTGTTACCTGTTCACCATTCAGTCTTGTTATGAGTTTAGTATTTAGTATTCATTGCAAAATCTATGACACGTGTATGTATTTTGTGTTTATGTTTTATAGTGTGTTTGTTTGCGTATGTGCGTTGAATTACATTTCACGTTTCCTGTGTGTGTGTTTTAGTTGAGGTTAGAGCAGAATTGGTTTCCCTAAAGGTGTGGGATCATCTGTCTAAAGTCCACAGCTCTCTGCCTCTGAGTCAGGTCAGTCTAAGTAGGTATCCTTGTTGTTTTGATACCGCATACCTCCAGATTGAAATTAAGCCATCAGCTTTAGGGCATGGTCTAGTTTTGTTTTGTCGTATACATTTCTAACTGCAACCGTATAGCATATTAAAGAGCACCTTATATGTGACCGTCTACAGGAAAATCAGACATAACGCGCATGTGCCAATATAACCACCATGGGGCCTGTTAGTCAAACATGTCAATATTTTTTTGGTGCAAATCGCAAGATAAACTAATTGTTTTAACTTCTGGCAAAGTTTAAATGACAGGCACCAACTATAAGAGGTGAAATGAGCGATGGGAGTGTGTTATCCACCTGTGTTTGTGGGTAGCTATTGTTTAGGTATGTTTGCTGCTGTCTGCTTGTTACAGCTTTGTATAGTTTAAGACTTATTGGGGGAGTAAAATAATGTTGTTTTTATGCTGCTAGTAGTGTATAGCTACATCTATAGCTACGTAGCTACTGGCCATACAGTGTGTGCGTGCGTGTGTATATATAATTATTGTAGTCATAGCAAAATGCCCTGGAGCTGTTTGATTGCACAACGATTGTGTGCATGCATGCATTCCATGCTTATACAGAATGATGAGGCAAGTGCTGCACTAACTGAGGCCATGCAAGCTCTCACCACCACCACGACCACTGCTGCTGCCCCAGTGCGACCTAGCTCTGCAGCTCGGAAGAGAGTCTCCTCAGCAGTCAAGCAAAGAGGAAAATGACACGCTCACACACACACATACTGCATGGCACATGCATGTAGGCATTAGAAACAACCCGATCGCTTTCAAACAGTTACAGTACTAGCAGCTACTTATTGACACCTTAGCTATTCATATAGTGTTAATATACAGGACAATTAATAATTCACTTATCACGTTTAAATTAGTACGAGATTGAGATTTATTTTTCAGGCATGGCTGGCAATTTTTATGATTTACTGGTAGCTAATACAAAAAGTAGCGATTTTTAAAGTGATGATGATTGACATGGATGATTAAAAAACACAATAAAGCAGCTTTGAGTATTAAAAAAGAACTGTCAAAGTTGCATAAAATATTATTGTAGTACATAATTATATACAATGCTGTTACCCTCCTCCAGGGAGACTGAAGACTGATTAATTAAACTAAAGTGGTTAGTGTCTCAATTGCTTTACCGGCAACCACACTTTTCCACGGCCATTCCTGGGTAGACCTTGTATTCTAATGATCCGCCAATGTTCACAACCAGCGTTCTTGAGCTGTATCTAGTTGGGACGCAGCACGGCTGTTTAGGGGCTTGTGTAAAACTGTTCTGACGTCCATCGTGGTAGACGGCGTAAGCTCCAGCCATTATGTTAGCGTGGTTCGTACCTAAATGGTGGTTCCCAGTGAGCGTGTCGTGTGTGCAGGAACCACTGCACTGTCCAGCATTGTACATGTAAGGTACATAAATGTAATCCAGATGCAACTCGTGGAAAACAATTGCGTAGTCTACGGGTCGGCATGGTGATGCACGCCTTTTCTCGCGATTTCCAACGTTCTCGGACTGAGTTTGTGAGAATTCATCGTTAGATTCAGCGAAACCTTCGATAGCATCTGTTTCGTTGTGTACACTTTCCTTAATTTCAGCATCGTTGAATAATACTAGAAAGAGTGGTTGAAAAGATCCGTAGCGCTGCCTTCTTCTGATGTTCGATAACTCAATTTCTGTCGGGTCGATGAAAATTGCCGGTACTTTTTTAACGTCTTTGCAGTCAACGCTCAGATTGATGGTGAATTCTAGATCATGATTTGCCGTTGTTGGTGGCCATAGTTTACTAACACCTTTTGTCACCTCCAGCTCTAGCCACGAGGAGGACATTGTCACCTCAACCTGCTCGTTGCCAGCTGCATATTTCTCGCTCTCTCCCAAGAGCTGCACTTCCGTACTGATGTCTACTCGTGTAGGTGATGATTTTAAGAGTCTTCTGATCGGTTTTAAGTACGCTCGAATGATGGCCTTTTGCACGGGTAATCGGAGCTCGGTTTCTTCTTTTGTTAGAGTATTCCAGTTGAAAATGAATCGATTCTGCACTGTACACTTAGCTGGTGCACTCGGCTTGGGTCTGTACGCTTCGTTAACCATATCTGCAAAACAGAATAAAGTTGTAATAGAATATACAAAATAGAATTGGATTGCAGACTCATCTCAGTGCGGTAATGCAGATATTAGTCAAGCATCAGTAGCTACTCAAGTACCAGAACATAATACAAACAAACCATGCACCTACCTCTATCCATGATACACCAGATGCTGGTAGGATCATCTTCGTGCTTAAAGGTAGGTCTCCCTTCGCTGTCAGAGTATCTCTCTCGAATTTTCTTCATGTACTCCACAGCTCCAGATGCAGAGCTGTCCAGATTTGCCACTCTTCTTCTTGGACGTCTGGAAGATCTATCCGAGGTTTGCATTCCTGTGGCAATCTCGCTGCCGCTGCTGCATAATGCGCTGCGAATTATGAGCAGACTGAGCAGTAGCAGAGAGCAGATTGAGCTGTTGCAGATATTCATTGTTGTTCAGGTAAGATTGATTGTTTCTTGATTGTAGTAAGTGGGGATTACACAAAATTAAGTGTTGTTCACCAATATTTGACTACAGCTTCTTTTATAATCCTAGTAGGGAAAGACATATTTTCCCCATTCACCAGTTTAATATTGGAATGTGTTAAAACCAGTGCTAATTTTAGAACGGCGTTTTTCCCAAAAGACTGAATCGGAATGTCCCTCCTTTTCTTGACTCTGCATACACTGTACGTAGCCGCCCTCACATTAATTAAGTTATTTACGGGCCTACATATTATATAGCTACGTATATACGTACAGTGTAACCTCTCTACAATGGACAAGTTGGGAAATTTGTCTGTCCATTGTAGAGAGATTGTCCACTTCTCGGAGGGTCCATTAGAGGTGGTTTTCCACTGTTTACAACGGACTTTTACTCCATTTGTGACTTGCACTGTAATTTTTAATTTTTTCAATTTGTATTGTAGCCAAGTGCTATAGCTAGCTAGAGCACATTAATTTTGTTTATGCATGTAGCTATAATAAAATTATAGCATGGTTGTATTGGAAATCTGCTAGCTAAAAAAACATAATTTATTATTGCTCTATTCAGTGCTTGCTCTACAATAAGGGTATAGCTTAGAGACGATGATGCTTATTTTGGCCTCCTTTTACAAGTTCCCATTGTGTTCTAAAATTATATGGAAGTTGTGCATGCACTGTGTTGATGGATAGCTATGAGGTCAATGAGCAATCACAGTGTATCAAATGTCTAGAATATTTTGTCTGAATTCTTTAAGACAGTGCAAGTGCAACTAGATACAGATCGACTAGCTATCCCACTGAGTTACAAAACAATGAAGTATTGAGTTTACTGTTTTACAGCAGCATATTTTAACAAATATGGAAATCACAATAATTGAACTGAAGTAATGTATATGATGAAGATTGATGACTGACGGATTGCATAGCTATAGCTATACATCTGTGTGAATAATTACTGTTACAACTGAGTTTGATGCCTGAGAAGTTACAAGCTGCTGCTTGGAGCCATAATTATAAAACTACCTACATGAGCATTCTGTGACCTTCATATTTGAAAACAGTTGACTTTTATAGCCAGCGCCCTCAATATAGAGTATCATATACACGGAAGCATAGCGTATGGGAGTACAACAAGCGTTTTTATGGTGTTGATAAAACATTGTCTCATTTTTAGTGAAAAATGCATCGTTGTCGTCAAGATATTTGGCATTTGAGATAAGTCGAGCGTGATTTGTTGCTAAGTTGTGCCCTGTAATGCCGTAGTGGGTACAGTCACCTGCACATTGCCCTATATTCATCACTGAAGGCCAAGCAATATTGTTTAAAAATAACTGGGTAAAATTAACGACAAAATTTTGTCTTTCACAGATGGAGGCCTGTTTTTTACGTCGATTTTCTCCGTGCTGAGTGTTTTTGGAAACGTCCAATCCGTCAATGGTATCTTTGACTTCCTCCTTTTTTAATTTCTCCTCTTCTTTTAGTTTTTGCTTGACGTCTTGGTCCTCAATGTACACGAGGAGGAGGGTCTGTAGCTTGGTGTATTTCTGGCGGCGAAATGTTTTGAAAAGCTCCACTTCTGCCGGATTGATGAATTGAAATGGAACCTTTTTATGAGTAAGACAATCTACTTCCATTCTCAGTGTGACTTCGATAATAGGCAGCTGCTTGCAACTAGGAGACCATACGGAAAGTAAAGACGACGTAATGTCGAGCTCTAGCCAGCCATCAGACTCACTGGTGACATTAATTGTTGCCACGTGCTGAAACTTTGAGCTAGGATGAGGCTGCTCCGTTTCATTGGCTGTCATGTTCTTGTGGAAAAGCTGCAATGAAATGCTGACATTAACAGGAATAACTTCATTGTCGTCAATAAGTCGATTGATCACTTGCACGTACGATCGTATTATAGACCTGTTGAGTGAAACGGACGTGATATTGGCAACCGACTCCCAATCAAAGATGAACTGTCCTATCGCTCCGCATTTCCCACCCTCCCCTGTGGGCTTGGGTCTGTACTCATTGTCTATAATAGCTGCAAGGAAAATAAATAATTTATATACGACGACCAAAGTAAACAGTGCATTGTATTTGTTAGCTATGCAATCATAACAATGTTCAGGCTAGACAGTGCTATAGAATTATATAGCTATAGATTTAGACAGGCTGGCTAATCACAATAGCTAGATTAATCTCAGGAGTGACACATCTTTCATAGCTACGAAGTTATATAGCTAGTCTACTGATAACTGCATGCATGCATGTTCACCTTTATCTGGGAAGCACCACACTTCTGTAGGTGCACTGTCCAAGTCTTTTGGTATGCCTTCGTTGTTTGCAAGAGCAGCACCGACCTGAGTCATGTATTCTAAGACTGTAGGATCGAGTTTTGACTTGCTAGTTCCTCTGGACACTCTCTCTCCAAGAACGGCTGCAGCAGCACAATATTGGAGCTGCAGAGTTGCAAGGATTGCAATGGTCACGCATCTTCTGGCAGCAGTCATTTTTGCAGGGAGCTTGATTTTTCCACGTTGCAGAGTTAGATCTATGTAAGCTAATCTCGTTCAAGATCATTTTTTATAGGCCACAGCGCGCGGATAGCTTACATTACCACAACAGATGTCTATATAGAGGTCACATACTGTACTCGGTAGACTGCATTACATAATTCGTAACCCAAGGCAAAGTATCCATGACAATTTTATGCCTTTCAAAATTCATCTATAATTATTATGTCAATGGACAAAATTAATGTACAGAGTCTGCACATTTTGTTTTGTGAAGAGTGACTGCAAGTGCAGAAGAGTTTGGCAGTCAGGGTTCTCATAATGTCACTGGCTAATGTTTCGCTGGCTAATGCTACAAGCAATATTACAAACAATGCTACCAATACAAGTGGAAATGTGTCCAATGAAAGCCATCACGGTGAAACTGGCACAATCCTGTTTCTATTTGTCTCGTTTGGGGCTGGAGGTAATTATTAATTTTTTCTCCATATAGCTCGCTAACTACAGAAAATCTTATCTAGATATCTAATTCTGTTTACTCTGTTTTTACAGCACTTGTGAGGTTTTTATTGAAGCGCACTCCCATCCCTTACACGGTCATCCTAATCTGTCTTGGTCTGGCATTTGGTGCTGCAGCAAATGCAGATTCTCTCAGGGATGTCCTGTCTGACTTCTCTGCCCTGGCTCGCATTGATCCTATCGTAATGCAGTTTGTGTTTTTACCAATTCTTATTTTTGAGTCAGCTTTTGTACTGGATGTACGCACATTCAAGAAGATTCTTGGACAGGCTATAATTTTAGCTGGGCCTGGATTACTGTTGTCAGCATTTCTCATTGCTCTTATTGTCAAGTTTGTGTTCACTTACAATTGGTCGTGGGTGACAGCTCTGGTACTTGGCTCTATATTAAGTGCTACGGATCCAGTAGCTGTCGTAGCCATTCTTAGAGAAGTAGGTGAGTGCATGATAAAATTAGAGTGTTAGGGCATCTCTCTATATGTACTATGTAGGCGCCTCTAAGCAGCTAGCCACATTGATTGAAGGAGAGTCGCTGTTAAACGATGGAGCTGCAATTGTGCTCTTCCACGTGCTGCTCTATGAGCTGATTCCTGGACAGTCCCAAACTGGTAAGTAGCTATGTGTGCCTTTAATTGCACCAATTGTTACTTTGATTGGATCACTTCCCGACTAAATAGAAACCATTTTCAATGTCTGTAGATCTACATACTCTGAATGCTTTTAAAATAATTATTCACTGATCATAATTATAATTATAATCTTTATTCCTTGAAGCCCTGCAGATTTTTGTCAGCATAGTCAGAGTCATGTTTGGAGGTCCAGCTTTTGGCTATCTGGTAGCTAAAATAACAATTTTCTGGCTATCCAGAGTGTTCAACGATGCCCTAGTGGAGATCACCATCACGCTGGTTGCAACATACATTACCTTCTATGTGGGAGAAGGATTCTTCAAAGTGTCTGGTGTGTTAGCTGTGGTCACTTTGGGCATAGAACTCAACTCTAAAAGAACTAACATCAGTCCAGAGGTGGAGGTTTTTCTACATAGGTGAGTATTGCAACTTAGCTATAGAGAGCTGGCTCAATGCTAATACAGTGTAGTCCACTTAATTCAAATCCACTTAACACGAATTTTCTGCTATTTCAGAATTCCCGCTAACATTGTACATACAACAAAGTATATATATATACTAAAATTCCGCTCAAATTTTTTTTGGGGGATTTACGACTTTGAATTAAGTGGACTAGCTACATACACTGTATATGGCTTAGAAATTACTGACTATGGCTTATCGTTTGGAAGAAATTACTGACTAGACATTTTTCAAAAGCTAATTGTCTACAGCTACGTATTACACTATAATTATAGCAGATAGATTCAGGTTGCTGGCGATTATAGTATACTTGCTATTAATTATATGAACTCAGGTTTTGGGGAATGCTCAGTTATCTGGCCAACACCATGATCTTCATTCTAGTGGGTGTGGTGATCTCACTGCGTGCATTCTCAGGAGTATCGGGCACAGATTGGATGTACCTGTTTGTGCTCTACATAGGCATCACAGTGATAAGGTAATTAAGGTAGTCAACAAACATATAATACATGTAACCAAACACGTACTCAAAAAAGTCAGCAGATTTTTCTGAATGCAAACACGCACCTAAAGTTTAAAGTGCATTCTGTGTATGCCTGCTAACACGTTTATGCTACTAATGATATTCACGACTTTGACCTGTAAATCAATCTTCTTTTGTTTTGGGTTATGTGCAACGTGACACTTCATTACCAAGGTCACATATTCATTGTTTTTCTTTCTTAGATTGGTTATAGTAGGGCTCCTAACTCCTTTGCTCAGCAAGATTGGCTACTCTATCAGCTGGAAGCAAAGCCTTGTGATCACGTGGGGTGGATTGAGAGGGGCCGTGGGTCTCTCCTTGGCATTGGTTGTCCTCCAAACTCCAGGTATTCCACTGGATACGATCGGAAGCAGGGTGCGTTGGTATCAAATGATCCCTGGAGAGTGTTTAGCAAATTACTAGTAATTGACTAAGTTATCCTCCTCCTCCTCTCCCTCTACTGCAGGTTTTGTTTCACACGGCTGGTATTGTCATCCTAACTCTTCTGGTAAACGCAACTACCATCTCTTACCTCCTACAACTTCTAGGAATGAGCGATATCTCACCAGCTCGTCGGTTAACAGTCACTAATGCAGTTCGTAGAGTAAACGAGGCCAAGCATAAAACAGTTAGCATGCTCAAAAGTGATCGGTTCTTAGCCGATGCAAACTGGGACCTTGTCGATAAAAGAACTATATTTTATGATCCCTATTCTTTTGAGGATGACGACAACATTGAGGTGGGGCTTGTATATTGATTGAAGCCTGTATGGTGAATAATGGCTTCTTTCCTATAATTGTTACTAATGACTCCACATACTTGTAGAATGTCAGTGTAATAATTATAGTCGGATTCTGGGATAACGTAGTGCGTATAATTATGCTTACACAAGGTTGATTGCATAATAATAATTAGCTAATTTTTTTACGTGCACTCGGAATAATTGGAATAATTCTCTAAGCAGTAAACAGTAAAATTAATGTTGCTTATTTTCTGAGAAATAATAATTGACAATGCCTCCCTTCTCACACACACACACACACACACACACACACACACACACACACACACACACACACACACACACACACACACACACACACACACACACACACACACACACACACACACACACA
>VSKX01037768.1_pt1 | contig 10693 bp, 7 predicted proteins | sample 4799481 | NCBI WGS metagenome assembly VSKX01 (sample SAMN12179537, study PRJNA552185) | sponge metagenome | biome: deep-sea hydrothermal plumes; feature: spots directly above weak diffusing fluid; material: sea water; isolation source: sponge from the Swan site of a hydrothermal vent ...
CAAGATTCTCTTTTGAATTAAATCCTTCTGGTGCTGTAGGTAACTTCTTTACTACTCCTGTAAGACCAAGGTCAGAAAAAGATGGCTTTGACAGAGAATTTTCTTTTTTCAGAAGCTCTTTCCCTGAATTAGTTGTATCTTCGAATAACGCAGTTACTTCTGTTGCTAGGGCGCCACAGCCAATTGTGAGAATCGATGGCATTATTCGTGAAGATGATGTGTGGTATGAAAAACCAATTATTAATGTGGCTGCCCAAGTCAGAGACCAAAGCTTAGGACCTAATGTTGACTACTCGCTTGTTTACCTGGAAATCATTGCAGCTGACATCTCAAGCAGCAGCAAGCGAGGACCTAGTTGCAGCGCAGAAAATACTGCATATGAAACTGGTATTTGCTTGCCTGACGTAGAGGTGCCTCTATCCTGGTTTGACCAAACATCCACTGTGGAGGTCGTGCTTGTGGGAGGGAATGTACGAAATGTGTTGGGTACAGTTAACCTCAGGCGACCATCGCTACCAGCAGCTGTGTCAGATAACCTGGTTGTAGAACTTCCATCTTTCCCTCTCTACCAAGATCAAGAATTCAACGTATGGGTTGGTGCCCCCAGCCAGCTGAATGTACAAGCTATACAGTTTGATATTACTCTTCCTGATAGTCTCACTCCAGGTGTAATTACAAACTCAAACTGGAGGTGCTCGACCGTGTACGATGTAGATGCTGTTTTGTGGAGGTATGCATGCATAAGACTCGATAATGAAGAGGAAACTGTCTCACCTCTGGGAACGACTCGATTTTTCTCCTTTCCAATAACAATTGCAAACGATGCGAACATTGCCAACAATATGATTCGTGTGACCACTGTGTCACTTGTAAATGGCTTGGGCTCAATCATCAATTTACCTACACCTGCCCAGATTTACAGTATGAATGGTCTGGCCATGAATTCAGGACCACTCAACATTGCTGAAACTCAAGTTAGAGGTCTGTTTGCTGTTACAGAACAAACAGAAATCATCAATATCACTCCTCTCAATGGGCAAGTTATTTCTGTCAGTATCTCAAGCTGTTTTATCTACAATCGAATCACAGACACGACTACTGATTTTGGCGAGATAACAACTGCGGGAAATTCCTGTTCTACTTCAAGCTCCACCATTGATTTAGTCGACTGTGAAGTACGCACCCAAATGGAGCCAGCCAACTGCACAGGAGATTTTATTGTTTCTGTTTCCAACACAATGGCCCCCAACGCCGCTTTTGAAGTACCAATGCGAACATGGTGTATTAATCCAATTACACTGGACTTTGCAGTATCAGACACGGTGTTGAATCGTGTTTCATTCTCTGGGTGCACTGATTTCTACCAAGAAGCAAGACTCAGTCTGTATGGATCATTTTATAGTGGCGATGAACAAGGTCCACTCATAAATATCAATCGTATGACTAACTTTGTCTCAGGTGATTCAACTGTAGCATCTACTAACGCTGACACGGTTATAGGATTGACTCCAGGACAGAGTACTATTTCACTAGAATTTTTCTCAAGTGTTTCTGTGGATGTAATGGTTACTGACGAGACAGTAGATGTATATCGTGTATATCCCACTATATTTTCATCAATAGACGTTCAGGTTAACCCTGCAGACTTCACTGTAGACAGCACACTCACTGCTTCGGCTATTATCAACCAAAACTTTGAAAACATTGACATACCTGTGAGAGAAATATCGTTTGCTTACTTCTCTGATGGAGCAAGGTACGATATTCCGTCGGATTTACTTAGCATACAATCTACAACTCCGGAAGTGATCAGTGGAAGTAATTCCCTCGTTACTGCTGGCCCCGGGGAGGGAATACTCAGTATCTCGTGGACACCAGATGGCTGTTCAGCTCCACTGGCTTCTACAACCGTTTCTGTGGCAGTTACCGTCCCTCAGCCTCAACTACTTATCGTGCAACCATTGAATAATATGATCATTGGAAATTCAGCTGGAGTCAGTTTGGTTGAGACACCTTCTTCTTCCTTACTGAATGTTACCGTAGTGTTTGAAGACGGAAATATAATAACTCCCGACACTTTCACATTGACGGTATCAAATAATCTGATTGTGGACAGTCAGCTAAACATCATAGCAAACACAACCTTCAGCGCTGCAAGTGGAACTGTTACTGTCATGTTTGGAGATCTGGTTGAGACTGTGACGATTGAAGTTTTGGACATTACTGCTATCGAAGCAGGACTACAATCATATCCTGACCCCGTCTCTGCCCCTGCTAACACAGTGACTCTCCATCGAATTGTCAACACACAATACCAACAACAAGCCCAGGTTATAACTGAAGCCATTCTTTCAAACGGAAGAAGGGAGAGAGTGACAAATGCTGCTTACGAATCTTCTTCTTCAAATGGCGCCATTACTGTATCGTCTGAGGGCATTATATCACCAGCAAGTGCTTCAGCCAATGCTGTTGTTGCCGCAGCTGCAGGTGAATTGGTCAGCAATACTATCTCTGTGGCTGTGCTTGATATTGATCAGACTGTCAAGGACATTCAGAGATTTGAACTTGAAGAGTTGTCTGCAACTCAAAGAAGAGTTATTGCCGACATCACTTTCGGTGATAACACAGTCATTAATGATGTCATCAATTTTAACACTGCACTCTCATCTCTGTTTACGTTCGAAGTGTCTCCACCTAATGTAGCTACGTTTGACAGTGCAACATGGGTTCTAGAGATTATTGCTAATCATTATGATTTGGTTACCCTTAGTATTTTTGATGGTTCTATGAGCAGAACACTTAACTTCACAGCTAATCTGGATCCTGCTCTGGGAGAAATCGACCTCGGACAACTAGACGGCATTCCTCAACGGCCAATATCATCTAGAGAAGAGTTTACGGTAGACGTCCGAGCCAACACAGGAGGTCAAAATATAAGAACTCTTGAGATTGGCATATATTACGATCCAAATGCTCTTGAACTAGTGTCTATTGATAATGTGGTGACGGCTACCATGATTGCAAGGACCAACTCACCGGCAGGAAATGCCCTCTTTGCCTTCCTTGCTGTTGGAGAAATTAGCGAGAATGTGCCAACAATAGCTCGCCTGACCTTCAGATCTCAAGATATAGGTGGCGTCACTTCTGTGGTAACCAATACTAACGTCTTAGTCGACAATTCTCTTTCATCTTTCTCTGGAGATGCAATGAGTGTATCTCGACTAAATGTACTAGTTGGCTCCGTGACTGGTGATTTCTCTCCAATTCAGCCAAAGATAGCTTCAACCCCTGATTTCATTGATCGGGTAGATATTAATTCAGACGGAATGTTCAATATACTGGATCCTGTGAGTACCATGAGATCAATTGAAGGCAATGAACCATGCTTGTCCATAGATGATACAAACAGTGACTCACTCGTAACATATGCTGATGTTTTGTATTTGAGTAAAGTATCCACCGGTCTTCTGCCTTTCTTTGACAGCTTCAATGTGATGGAAGCAATGCCAGACAATGATTGTATGCTTAACATAGAAATCAGTATGCTGTTTAATGAGAATGGCCCATTGAGAAACAATACCTTTGTATTCGTGATACTATCCTACCCCAATGCAAGTGATGTGATTGCACTCAGTCGTTCGGAAGATGAGAGTAGCTTTGGTGTGATATTGGATGCTACCAGCGTCATGTTTGAAGCAAACCGTCAATCAGAAGAGAGCTCTAACTTCACCCTTAGGCTGTTTACTCCCCTTGGTAATCAGTACCCGAGAGTTGGGGCAACATACCTTACTATGTCAACAGACGACTCTGGTCAAACATCTGCCCAACGCTTTGCCTCTTTTATCAAAAGCAGCGATGTGTACATAACCAACGAAATGATGCGAGTTCCTCGACTTAGTGACATCAATGTTGTTTCTCAAAGAAATCCCAATGTCCGTGTGAATGATGTGTCAGTTGGCAGTTTCACAGGTTTCCATCCATTCAATAGTTTCATAAATAATCTCAGATCAGACTATTGCCGCTATGATGGTGGAGTATTTGAACTGAGTATTTTGGAGAACATAAATGATGGACTTGTTGTGTTTACTGTATCAGCTGTTGATGGAAGTTTAATGTTTCCTTCTAATGATGAAACTTATGAAATAATCGATAGCGAAGGAATACCATTTATGCTCAGTCCTGACGGAAGTCTTATGGTGACAGGGGATTTAGACTTTGAAACTCAAAGTAAGTACACCCTTCTTGTTCAAGCGACAGATTCCAGAGATGATGTATTTGGTGTTGCCACTCTCAATATCACTCTTATCGATGTGAACGATTTTGCACCAATATTCACAAACTTGGATTTTACCGTCGAAATCTTTGAAGACAGATCACCCAACAATACTGTAGCCATATTCACTGCCACTGCTACCGACCCAGATCAAGGAATTAATGGTGAATTCTTCTTCTCTCTTGAAGACCCCGAGCAGTTATTTGCAATCAACAACTTGACTGGTTCTGTGTATCAAATAGGAGACTTGGACAGGGAAATCCAGTCAAACTATTCTCTAATCTTGAGAGTCACAGATCTCGCAGTCGAATTCAAGGAAGTACTCTTCAGTAGCACAACTCTTGAGATCACTGTACTTGATATAAACGACAATACTCCTATGTTCGTTGGTGCACCATACACCTTCTATATTCCTGAAGATTTCTATAGTACTGCACCAGTGACAACTCAGGACAGGATTGTTGCAATGGACCCTGACTCTAATGCTAATGGTGAAGTCACACTAAACTTAGTGCCATTGGGTGAGAACTCTCCATTCCGATTGAACGAAACTGGTTTTATCGAAGTCATCGGTGAACTAGACAGAGAGATACAGGACAGATATGACTTCAACATTAGTGTGACTGACAATGGAATTCCTCCCCTCTCTGGGAGTACCACCCTCACTATTATAGTGGCCGACATCAATGATAATAGTCCCTCTTTCCTACCCAACACTGACTTCATGATCGCTGTGGAAGAGGACACTCAACTGGGCACTATTATCTCAACACTCACGGCTGTAGACGATGACACCGATGATAACTCTGTCATTACGTACAGTCTGCAAGATACAAACATTCCATTTTCCATCAATCCACGTACCGGCGAGCTCACTATTAACGATACACTGGATGTCGGTACTAACAACTTGTACGGTATTGAAGTGATTGCATCTGACTCTGGTACTCCATCCTTGTCTGCATCTCACACTGTCTACGTCAATGTCATCGAAGGCCAAGCTATTGATTTGAATTTGGGAGAGGATGGTTTCACTTTTGGTTCACGTGTGAGGTTATCGGCTACAAGCTACTCACAGAATGTTGGCAATCTCTTTGGCCAAAATATCGGCACACCTGTCTCTGCCAGTGCACGACTTAACACGGCTACCTCTGGAATCGTGGACCAATTGCCCATTCCCAATCAAGGTAACATTGCTACACAATTTGTCGGCTCTGTTCTCAATTCTGAAGTCAAGCATAGTTTGAAAACTGCAACTGTCTTTATACAAGCACTTGATTCTAGAGACACCATTGCTAGGCCTACTGTAATGCGAGCTAGAGTGACAGCTTCGGATAGCTTGAGACAACTGGGAGGTCCTTCTTATGTTGAGACCACTTGCACCACTTCAGAGGAGCTTGGCTTCTGCATTGCACAAGCTGTGCTTCCTGATGAATGGTTTGCACGAAGTACGACCAATCCCACCGAGCATTCAGTGCTGGTCTGGATTAACTTTGACTCTGTGAATTCTCCCGGTCGTTTGACAGGGGAACTTGTTGTTGAGAATTCTCCAGTGTATGGAGTGGATCTAACTACCGCCTTAATCGAGCCCATCGCTCCCTCTCATGATATTCTGCCTGGAAAGAACTTCACCGTCGAAGTGTTTGTGGTGTCTCCTCTGGATAGCAACTATCTTAGTGTTGAGGCAACCATTGTGTGGGATGATCGACTAATCAGTCTGGTTGATATCAGCTTTGACATGGACATCTGGAGATGTGGTAAGGCCAACATATGCACATATGTACTGCATGTCCAAAGTTGATGCCTCCATCATTACGAAAGAGGCACCAACTTTGGTCTTAATTATTTTAAGTGGTTTTATGTGGTTAACCACACTACTTGACCGTGGCTTGATCACAATACTGATCAGTGTTGTTTATAGTGCATTTTGTTCCTACGTATACAGATGTTAGTGAAAGGCGATTGATTTGTGATGTAGTTTCACTCTCAGAAGTCCGTCCACTCAAAATGGTTGACCTTGTATTTTCTAGTCCTAACATCTTTGCTGAAACTGAGACTGACATTGAGCTAGAAGAGTAAGTAAGACAGGCACTACGGCCCAGTTAAAATATATACCTAGATCTATAATAATCACTCAGAGCGCTTATTACCGTTAGTGAAAGTGTGCACAACAATATTAATGCGCGTGCTTCCTAATTTAGTATGTAGTTGATATACCGTATAACATAATTATATAGAAATTTTCGTGGAATCACTCCAGAAATGTATTCGCAAATGTTAATTTCTTAATTTCACGAATTTCACGAATACGTACGTACTTGCCACAGACGTACGTGCGCAGTTGATCATAAATTTCATTCGAACCTTCCCAAACTCCGCGATCGCTAACCTAGAAATATATATGTGTTATACGGTACTGTGTATCAGAAACATAGTTCAAATGTGTTGTGTCTGTGTAGCATTTTCCTGAGTCCCACTATGAGGCTATCGTCAACGGTGAAGAGAATTTCTGTCCAGTTTGCTCAAGTACAAGATATCTTCTACTTTGCTGTTGCTCAACAGCCAGATATTGTCAATGTTGCTCTTCTCAATGGAGCTACTACCACTAGAAGCATCAGCATTCAGAGTATCAGCAACCAGATTACTATGGCTACACCGGAAGTGTTTCCCTCCTTGGAGCAGAGTTCCACCATTATGTCTCCTCCTAGCATGGGTATCACTTGTCAGTCATCGGAACCTAGTATCAGGGTCTCCAGTGGTAAGCCGCTTCAAATTACACGATGTGTGTATTATACGAGGAAAGTGTATGCAACTATACATCTGACCCTATAATATTGTTCAGGTCTGTGTAGCTACTTGTCTGACAGTAATTCGGATTTAAAATATATATGTTATTTTTATTTTCAGACTGCTCTGTGATTTCTGTGGACGGCGATGTTTCAAACAGTGTAGAGTCTGTGACCATCACTTACAGCACCTCTCAGCTGACTCCAGCTCACCAAGGAGCAAACATGGCATTTCTTTATATCTGGTCTACCACCGACTTCCGTCTCTCTCTCTCTGACGATACCCTTTCTCGAGTAAGAGGATGGCGAGACAATGAAATGTGTGACAAGGAGGAATTTGTCTACCAAACAGCAAGGGTGCTGGCAACTGCTGAATTTACATCTGGAAGTGACAGCTTCACTGCTAACGTTGTAGATATTATCATCGACACTGTGAGTTTAACGTTAATACACAGTGGAACCCCTTTATAAAGGCCACCATTGAAGAATGAAAATTTGACCTGTATAAAGCTAGTGTTTCCTTATCTCAGGGGTTGATTTGTACTCAAAATGATATTTTTTGGGACATTATAACGTGGCCTTTATAGAGGGAGTGTCCTTATATTATATCAGGGGTTGTTGTTAAAAGAGGTTCCACTGTACACTTGATAGCTGAACTCATGAAGTTGAATATAATGTAGTTAAGCTGAGTAACTGATAATTATTGTATCGATCCCTCTCCCTCTCTAGCTGATTCATTCGGACGGACTTGAGTTGCTACCAGAGCAGCGTGCTGTAATAGGGCTGAGGGCTGGGCTTGGATTTATTCGTGTGACCGGAGACTCTCATCCATTCAACCCCATTGTGCAAGTCAATGTAACAGATGACGAAGTAGGAATAATGAAGCTTGATCCGCTTGTGGGAGCCTTGCGATTGGGTGTAGTTTCGGAGCCATCTGAAGAGCGTCTTGAAACCACTGATGTCTCAGTTCAAATTCTATCTGTGCTCTCATATTCTCAAGAGCGTGCTGAAGTTACCGCCTCTGTAGTTTTGCAGAATGGACGAAGGGTTGTTGTTGCTGATCCATCATTGCTCCAAATCCAATCCTTCAATGATTCTATCGTTAGAGTTGAAAACAATTATATAGTGGCCAATCAAACTGGAAGTGTGTATCTCAATGTGTCGTTGGTTGCATGTGGTCGACAGCTGGCTACGAGCATTATCGAAGTCACCGTTCAATTTGATCAACACAGTCCTGTGTTCCCCGCTGATGAGTTGGAGGCCTCCATCATTGAAAACTCAATTGTTGGCCGCGTGGTCACAACCGTGATGGCTAGAGATGATGACTTTGCTGAAGGGGAGCAAGCAGATACTGAGTATCGTATCAAAGATGACCCATTTGATGGCCTGTGGGTTATCGACACAATCAGTGGCGAGATTACTTTGAATGGCCCAATTGATCGAGAGGACAGGGATCGATACGAACTTATCGTCGAAGCAACAGACAGGCTGCAACGCCAGGCTGAGGTATCCAGCAGGACTGACCCTGGCACTGTATGTGTGGGCAGATCTGGATCTAGTGGGAGTGGTAGCGGCAGTGGGAACTGTAATGGAGAGTTGATCCCTGAACCTGTAGACCCTGAAACTCTTGTTGTGGCTACTCCTCCGGACACTATCAATGTAAGTTGAATGCAGCCTCAACATGTATGCTAAAAAAGTAAGACAGTTCCTTATTTGCATTCCAGTTAATATGCATGTACATGAATTCTATGCACACTAAACTTTTAGCGTTTATGAAATGTATTCTGATTGACTACTTTATTTGACACGTGCAGGTGGTGATCAATATTGCCGATGACAATGATCAAACTCCAGTTTGCCCAGTACTAGAAGAAATTCCACTAGACATAAGCTCTCCTGTAGGAACACCTGTGACTCAACTGACAGTTAGCGATGCTGATATCGGGGTGAACGCAGACATAGAGTTTGTGAGTGTACTGGAAGGTGGCAATAGTGAAGGTACAATATTCGAGATCAACCCCTTGACCGGAAACATCAGGACAATTGTGTAAGTATAATATGAAGCTGCTCCTTGTATTCAGTGCACTTTCATACAATGTGTGGCTTTATGGTGCTGTAGCTAGTCGTTTGCATGTTGTCTAATATTTTCCTGAAGAGTTGAATGTATTAATTTTCTCTTGCAGTAACCTTGAAAATCTTAGCAATGATTTGCTGACTCCAAGGATAGCTGTTAGAGATCGCGGTAACTCTCCAAACAGTGCCACTTGTGAAATTTCTGTCCGTCTTTTCAATTTGGCAGAAACAGTCGACATTTATTTCATTGGAGAGGTCAATGACTTCAGACCTGATATATTTGGAGAACTCATAAGCAACATTCTCGAATTGAATATCGAGATAACAGAATTTAGCCAGTTCAATGAAACACACTACTTCACAAGAATCTATGGACAATCTGAAGGAGTGATTCTCGAGGCCTCAGCTATAGTGGATCGTCTTGCTAGCTTGTCTCAGGCTGACATGATTAGACTGAGCAATGCTGGATTTGAAATAGCAATATTTACCAGCAACGCTCCTACTGAGTCCCCGACCACCTTTATCCCAACCCGACAGATCCCCATATGGGCAGTGGCCGTTATCGTTGTAGTGAACTCTGTCATCATTATCAGTGCACTTCTGCTCATTGTGGGCATCCTCTGGAGGAGGTACCGAAGGTTAGTGATGCATGCAGACGAGGAACTGTTTTGTAGACAATACACGTTAAAAATTTTTTTAGTAATTATTTCATCTAGCTAATTTTATTGTACAGTGTTCGCCAAAAAGACAACCAAAGACGACTAAACAAGCAAACTGGACTAAGAGACCTTGAATCAGTAGCTGACTCCCTAGATGGTGAGCCGTGGTGTTATTATAAATACCTACGTAATTATTTGGTTGGAGGAGTATGTGTAAGTGTATTTTGAGAGCTCATTACACATTGTGTTCCGTTTTGTGCACACAGAGGGTGAACGTGTTGAAATGGGCGGTATTGTGGACCCCGACAAAGGTGCTCTCATTTATCGCAAGACTACCCAAGTCGAGACCGTAGAACCAGAAGAAGGCAGTGGATTTGCACAAAAAAAGATTAAGAAGATCACAAGTGAATCAAGTTGGTTGGGACAGAAGAGCAAGACGGACAAAGATCCGCTGGTGAAGAGCCAAGAGAGCCAGTCGTGGCAAGATGATGAAATTGAAGCAAACCCTCTTTACTCTTCAAGCGAGTACGTGACAGACTTCCGAAATCCACTTTATTCTAATCGTCTCTCAACTACTGACGAAGCCCCAGAGCACAAACTTCAACTGGAGGGCAAGGGACGAGCTTCTCGTGGCAGACCGGGATCGGATGACAAGGGGCAAGAATATGTCAACTACTTGTCAGCTACACCCGGCCTGGATAGCAATACTGCTGACACTCTTTTTTAGATTTAGCCATGCATAGCCACAAGTAAACAAAGTATTAAACCATTTAAGTGAACAGTACATAGCAAGAGTACACATTATAGGTGCATAGATGCTTATTTTAGATGTTTAACTAAACAGTTTTTGTAGTCAACTTTTGATATATATTATTTTTATTATTATTAAATTAAGTGTAGAG
>VSKX01036740.1_pt1 | contig 10674 bp, 7 predicted proteins | sample 4799481 | NCBI WGS metagenome assembly VSKX01 (sample SAMN12179537, study PRJNA552185) | sponge metagenome | biome: deep-sea hydrothermal plumes; feature: spots directly above weak diffusing fluid; material: sea water; isolation source: sponge from the Swan site of a hydrothermal vent ...
AGGTACAGTAGAGACATTAAAGGTACAGTAAGGTATGGACATTAGGAGTGACATTAGGTAATGTAAATAACTGTGAATATCATTATACGGATACACCTTAAGTGTGCCATCAACCGAGAAGACAAAGAGATATATACTGCTAGCTAGTTTGCTAGTCTATAGTACTAGTAAACACTGAGTATGTAGACAGTTGACTGACTCTCTAAATCAGTTGTCTAGTCTGTAGTTCGCTCTGCAATTCGCTCATCTGCAATGTGCGTATACTATACGAGGGCGAATATTATCCGAAGCGAATACGAGGGCAATTTCTAACTCACTCGCGGTCTGTAGCAGTGCGAATACTACTCGAGGGCAAAATCCATTCGAGGAAATACGGTATATGCCCTACCTTGATGCTGTCTACATGAGGCTCGATGACACCATCCTCTGCTAGGTCCAACACATGCACCTGCTCCAGAGGAACCGCCACTTTGCCGGGAACTGCTGTGACGGAAATAGCCTTGAGTCTTGTTATCACAAGTGAGTTGCTCTCATTCCAGCTGCTCTTCTCAGTTTCTCGATAGCCTCTTATAGCCTGGAAGCAGAAGCTGAGTATTACCACTACCTATAACAAACATTATACTTATGTACTAACAGTCGGATCAACAAAATTCAATTTAAGATTAGGGGACTGGAGTACTTGAACCCAACATAACATCTGAAAAAGTTCTATTAATAGAAATCAATGAGTAACACGGCCACTTTACACCCTTAAAATCAATTTATGGTGTACACTGAATCTCACCCCATCCCAGTGATCGTACATGTACTTCTTTCCTCTCAATGTGCGATGAATGTCGACCATTAACTGCTCTTCTTCTATTTTTGATACAAAGTTAGGAATGACCGAAATGTATTTAATGTCTTGAGCCGCAGCTTCAGAGCAGTCCAACAGAGCTGGGTCCGCCTCTGCAGAGGCAATGTTACTGAGCATATGGAGTCTGAAACCTGAAGATCTTGCCCAGAAGTTGGGCTGGTAAAAATTCATCAAAATTCTTCTCAGAGGCATTGTCCAGCCAGAGTCCAGATAGCTAAGCTCCTCACAGCTAGCCAGAGCTAGCTAGCTAGCTTACAGATCCAAGACCAAGAATTAAAATATAAGTTTGACGATCCGTGTCTTAATTTCACGTGGTCAAGTTTTCAAACATCTGCAGGCAAAAGTAACACAAAAAGATGAGTACGAGTGTTCAGGAGCTTGTTTCCAGAGTGCAAACAAAGCTACAAACGCTTCAGAGTCTTCTAATCACTACAGAATCCCAGGGACATCAGAATGGAACGTATAGAAACGAATTTAGTGTTCTGTCAGACATTGAGAAGCTTGTTGACCAACATACTGCTAATATAGAATCCATTTTAGCTAGAAAGAGTGTACCTGAAAAATCTATAGCTAGTATGAGCACACCTGAAGATTCTATTTCAGCTAGCAAGAGTACAACTGAAGAATATATTCAATTCGTAGATCTGACAGATAAAACTTCTGAGCCTCAGTCGGAGGTTGACTCTGCTCGACAAAACAATTTTGATGATAACGATGTTTTTAGTGATCTCATTGGAGAGTTTGAGAATGCTGAGGAGTTATACGGGATGTTTGATGATGTGGTGGAGACTGAACTGTCTAGTCAGGGGCTAGATGTAGTCGGAGAGGACTGTGTGAAGACTGTGGCAGAGGTGGCTGACGATGTGAACACCACTGACCACTTTGACCCACGAGTACTCGGTGAGTGCTTGCACACACACAATGTTATCACATCACCACAATCTGTGCAATAGAGGATGGTGCCCGCACACTGTTTTCAACCTGTACATTTTATGGCATTGGGAAAAGCTGTGCACAGCTCCCCACTCATACATGTAAAGATTCTATAATGGACTTTGAGTCTTGTTTATATGGTTGTGGTCCCTGTGTCTGCATGTGCAGGCTGCCCTCCTCCCAGTCAAGAGCATGTTGACCTCCTAAAGAAGAACTTTGGGTTCTCACAGTTCAAACCGTGAGTTGATGCTAGTGTGTTAATACTGGTAGCTGCTGTCATGGCTGACATCCTCTCTCTCTCTCTCTCTCTCTAGTGAGCAATGGAGGATAATCTACTCTGTGTTATTTGACAAACGGGACAACTGTGCTGTTATGGCAACAGGTGAGTTAGTATCAGAGGAGGCCGGACAGCTCTGAACTTAGCTAATAATTGCTACCTTTTAAGTACATTCCTTATCCCCTGAGCACATTTCATGACTATAGTCGCGTGATGCTGCTGCAAGGAGGCAAGTTGCACCTTTGCACCTTGGTTCTACTAGTACGATAGCCACGAAACTCTTACAACTGTCTACTTCCAATTAGTAACTAGACTATCTGCACTGCATGCTCTTGATTGAGATGGCGACTGGCGGTTATGAAATATATTAACAGCAGTAGGGAAAGCAGTATTCCTATGGTTGATATCATCAAGTGTGGCTCTGTTCACGCGACTAGTCATGACGTGTACTGAGGGGATAAGGAATGTACTTAAAAGGTCGCAATTATTAGAGCTGTCCGGCCTCCTCGGTGTTAGTATCCCAATCATTGATATTCAGACTCTCCTTACGTTTGTTTTTGCTTTCTTTAATAGTGATAATACAGGTAAACCTCCAAACAAGGACGTAGAAGGGAACAAAGCTATATGTTCTTGTTGAGAGGTCGGAGCTAGCTTTGTTGGAGGTTCACCTTTTTAAATAGCTATAACATTTGAATAGTATTATGATTTTTAGAGAGCCCATAAAAAAACTCCGTAAGATTTATCCAAAACAGCCCAATTTTGACAATTAATTTTCACCTTTTCCCAAAAAATCAACTCATTAGGTACCAAAAAAGTATTGAATATGAACACAGTTTTTAAGGCCTATCAAAGAGCTTTTGAAGGCAATGACACAGTCTGAGTTCATATAGTTTGGAGGTGCTGCTGTTACGTACGTAGGTACATTATGTAGATAGTAAAACTAAACGGGGATGAGCCATCAGTTCACAGTAGAGAAGTAGGGTGCTCTTTAGAGGTGCCACTTTTAGAGGCTTCCCTATCTAGTCACTTTGTAACAATCCATTCTCAATGACTGTATTGCGAGAGTGCTTGTGTGCAGGTTTTGGTAAGAGTCTGACGTACCAATACCCAGCTGTGTACAGTGGTAAAGTGGTCCTAGTGATCTCTCCTCTCATCTCACTCATGGAGGACCAGGTTATGGCTCTCAAGTCAGTCTCACACACGCACACACACTCATACACTCCCACTCATTCTAAAGCCTGCTTCACAATATGATACTGGAGCTTACGTAGCTTCACGAGCGTCTGGAAACGCTCAAACTCAATGACACACGCAAGCATCAGCATCATATTGTGAACCAGGTGCCATTTATACACCCAGTGACTCACACTCATTCTAAGCCACTTATACTAATTCACACAGTCCAGCTGTTCTGTACATGAGAGGAGCTTAGCAGTATTTCATAGACTCACCATTTTGTTACACGTATTTGAGGGGGCTCCTTACTGCTAACCATAGACATCTTGTTCTTATAAGTCTTTATTGCCCAGTAGGCTAGCTGTCTTGTAAGTAGTCAAATCATTGTGCCTAGCCTTAGTGGTATCAGGCTTTTATAGTGAGGCTTATAATTGAGGCCCAATCCCTCAAGCAGCATGCCGTGCATTGTGTCTGCTCACTGCAGTGCTAAAGGCATACCAGCTGTGTTACTGGGTTCTGCACAGACAGCCAAGGGCTCCACAATTTCTCGTATTAATAGGTAAGCTGCTTAAATCCTGACAAACTGTAAAAATAGGGCAATGCCTAGGCGACTATTTTATATTCAATTTTGTATTGAGACTGAGCTGTCTTGATTTTATTATTGTATGTGTGTGTTTGCAGTGGTGGTGTGCGTGTGGTGTATGTGACTCCAGAGTACACCACTCATAACAGTCAAGTCATCATTGAGATACATAACAACGTTGGTGAGCTGTAACTCAAGTGAAAATTGACTTACATACATGTGTGCATGTACACTACTCTCAGATTAGTGGCACTGTATACAGTGTACTTATAAAATACAGGTATACCCTTTCTGTAGGTATAGTTCTAGTGGCCATTGATGAGGCTCACTGCGTCTCACAGTGGGGCCATGACTTCAGAGCCGACTACCGTAACCTTGGTGATGTCCGCAGCTACCTTCCTGGTATACCACTATTAGCGCTCACGGCAACAGCCACACCTCCTGTACAAAAGGACATCTGCACCTCTCTAAACATGAAAAAGCCTTTAGAGACATGCACCAACTTAGATAGGTGAGCGAGAAAAGGGAAATTCTGATCCCCCTAGCAATAACCTTTATTGCCCTGCCCCGTACTCCTTAGTAGAGATTTTGTTTATTGGAACATTTATGTTAAGTGCTTGTAGATTTATTGTCCCTCAGTTAAAGGTTCTATACATATCTCGAAGTATTGTATAATTATACGCAGATGGGTATGGTGTGTATGTTTTGAAGGTTCTTTTGTGAACGTATGTAGACCTAATCTGTATCTAGAAGTTCACCCAAGAGGTGAATGGGCATTAGACGATCTCAAGGATCTTATGGTACCCTTTAAGAAAGAAGGAAGGTAACATACTTGTAGAGACGGCTGTAGGTTGTCAGTATTTACCTACTGTAGGACTCTGTACAGCTTCAAGGGCTCAACTATTGTGTACTGCCGTACAAGAAAGATAACTGACAGTGTTCAAATACAGCTTCGTAGTAAGTGAACCATTTGCACACAAAAAAAATAATACTGTGCTGTATCGCTAGCAATAAAATACAGTAGGTCTACCATTGCAAAAAAATATGTGCCAGTACTACCTTTGTAAAAGAAAAAAAAATAATGTCAGAAGTGGGATTCGAACCCACGCCTACAATTGTAGACTACGACCTGAACGTAGCGCCTTAGACCACTCGGCCATCCTGACTCACACTTGTGTTGTTGAAATGTTCCTGTATTTATTTTAGATGCTGGAGTGCAATGTGCAGCATATCACTCTGGATTACCCAGAATGCAGAAAAATGATGCACATCAGAAGTTTCTTAAAGATGAAATTCAGGTACAAACTTTTACCCACTGTTATTTTTGTTATTATCCCCCATACTTGCGCAGTGCATTGTGGCTACTGTTGCATTTGGTATGGGCATTGACAAGCCTGACATTAGAACGATCGTTCACTATGGTGGTAAGCTTATTTACACTGACATAGCAGCATAAGCTAGCCATCATTGATTGCTTTTTAGCTCCCCAGGATATCGAGTCTTACTACCAAGAAATTGGCAGAGCTGGGAGAGACAGGTAGGTGACAGTAACTTATACTTTTAATTAAGCCATTCCAAGTTAAACTTTGTAGCTTCCCGTTCAACGCCCGCATGCTCTGTATACAGCTCACCGCATTGATTTCTAATTATTGACCTTTTCTACCTTATTCTTATTGAACGTTTTATTAAATTTTGGATTTTAATGATATTCATTGTAATGGAAAATGGTAAAAGATAGCGTGCTCTCATCAACCATCAACATTTCTGAAAAGTCTAACTTGGAATGGCCCAAGTACTAGGTACTAAAATAAAAAGGGAACATAAATTATATGTATTTCCTCACAGTGAGTATTCCCTCATGCACCCTCTCTCTACTTACAGCTACCCCAGTGAATGCCATGTGTTCTACAAAGCCCAGGACTTCAATGTCAACCGATACTTTATATCTGAGCTTACCGACTACCAGTTTAAAGATCACAAAACAAAAATGCTTCTAAAAATGGAGAAATATCTAGCTACGTCCACAAAATGCAGAAGAAAGTGAGTACAATTTTGTACACACACTTACGTATTAATAATATATTCTACCATACTAGGCTACTTTTGGGGCACTTTACAAAGTCTCTACCAGCCGATATAAAAACAGGGCCTGGTTGCTGCGACAACTGCAAATACAAGTGAGTTAAAATGGCGGAGTCAACTCGACTACTGTAACAGAGACTTTTTTGTTGCTGGGAGGAGGTTGGGTGTGTTTTTTTGCGTGTGGGGTGACTTCGTAGTCCTCAGGGCATATCGGGGCCAACTGGTCAAGATCTTTTTGTTCTTGTCTAATTGGCTCTCTTATCAGTGGGCGTGCGAGTGGTGACATTTGCTCTAGTTTTCCTACGGGGTTAGGTTCAGTTGTTGTGCCAGAGTCGTCCTCTTCTTGCAGTACTGGCTGATAATTCGAACGCCTTCGAATCCATACTTTCAATCTCAGGAAAAGTCTCGATTTGTTTACTTTCCAAACGTAGACAGCAGTGTGGTACCCTACTATGACGAGAAATATTGCGTACGTGATACATATCGAGAAGAAACTTACCAAGTGTACAGTGTTTGTTGCTTCATTTTGCAAGTATAAAGTCACAAAGGAAAATATCGCTAGATTTGTCAGAAAAAATGTCTCTAACACATCGCATAGGTAACTTTTATACGTTGATTTGTTGATGAGTTTCAGTAGAATTAATCCAAAGGCAATCAAGCCCATAGATAATCTAGTAGAATATTTCCGTATAAAAACTGGAATCACATCATGTGTAGTGATTATAAATAGAAGTAGTCCGAACCAATATCGCCTCTTGGGAAGGAATGGTGCATGCATTGCATCAATGAAAGCCTGATACTTGGTGTTATTTGCCCACTTAAATGGTTTTTTGTGCGAATATTGTTGTATCCATTGTGCAAAGAAAAGTAGAGCTGTGTACCCGACTCCAATTATTATTATAACCCCAGCAAGCAGTATCTTTGGGATGTGCGCAAGTGTAAAATAGTTGACGTTTCCATCATACGACCAAACGTGCTCGCTCGAGCCGTCGGGATAGTGAAGAGTGGTTCCCTGGACCATGTTGATGAGAGTTCGTGTGAGTTTTGAGTAGGAGAGTAGAATGAACGTGCAGAGTGCAGCTACTGGGTTTCGTTGTGCAAGCAAGGCACTCATCCTTCTGCTGTACTTGCACAACACTATAATGATGCCTGTGAGTGTGAACAAGTAGAGAGGAAACACTAGCTGGAGCAATACCTTACCGTACGAACTCATACCATCGTAAAAACAGGTCGGAATTCCCAAGTCCAGATTTAACCAAGTCACAATGGTCGGCATGTATCTATCAGCTGATCGTGTTAAATCGAGAACGAAACGAGATGATTCTGCCCTCATAATGTTAGCGTACAGAATCGCTCCGTTTATTGTGCCTGTGGCTACAGTTAGATTGACATATAGGACAAAAATCACCACGGCAATGCCAGCTAGAGCAAACGGTATTATTAAAAGCAAGTAGACATTTGAGCATTTTGCACATTTCGAGCTGCCGAGCATGTGACTGAGACCCTTGGCACACCCTCCGCACAGTATTCCAGTTCTGTTGTAATCGCATTGATTGTCCGAGTTGTCCAACGTTCCTTCCTCTGGCCACCCATTTTTGTTGAGGCAGTAGTCAAACGGGCAATCGGAAATCACATATCCTGTATTGTTTGCTGTCGTATTGATGTACTTTATCCAAAATTGCCCGCCGATTACAATACGGTTAGTGGTAGAGTTGCATTCAGACACGTACTCTTTGAGTCTTTCGTCACATGTGCACTCACAATCTGTGTTAGACTGCATCGCAGTAAACCCGATAGGACATTCACAAGCCTCAAAAACTAGTGTCAGATTTTTCTTCGAGATGCCTTTGTATTCACAAGGGCCTTGTGGATAGAATTGTACACCTGTTGTGTTTTTTCTGTCTGAGTACACATTGTAGCTCAGTACAGAGCATTGATTCGGTATTTCCTGGTTTGTTTGTTTTCCTTTGAAACTCTGGTTTCCAGAGCTCGACTCGAAACGGCTGACCACAGTTGCTTTCATTGGTGTGCCCACCTGATCCACTATTATTACCATTATAAAGAAAATGTGCCCTTTTTTGACCGAAATAGTACGATTTCTATAGCTGCAGTCTATTTTACCATTAATGCAAAAACAAAGTTGCACAGCTTTTGATGACAAGTGCCTTGATAGCACACCACTAGAATTAGCTAAATTTTCCTTTGCCCAGTCAAACTCAATTATATTCTCGATCATGTACAAGCCTGTCATGTTGTGGTACATTTTTATAAACAGCTCTGTGTACATACTTGGAGTGCATCTATCCAATAGACCTCCGTAGATATCCCCTCCGGATTGTTTAGCAGTGTTATTGAAAAAGAATATGTTGATGTATTGTATGTTAACATCGTTCGGATCGTGTGTGTACAAAGCTCGTACTTGTAGAAAACATTGCGATGCTGTGTCAGCGTTCTCGGGATTTTTTGAAACTGCACAACCCAAATCGTCAGTGCTGTACAGAGCTCCACCTTTTTGCGCACTATAGTTCATTATTTCGAGTTTGGTATCGTTTTTTGGGCTCCTCGTGTACTGTGCTCTATCTTTGTCTAGGTGTATGTAAGAGCCAAGGTTTAGAAATATCCCTCCTCCTTCCTTAGCGGAACTGTCGCTTATAATGAGCCAATGAGAGGTGATTGTAATGCCCGCAGCTATAAAGTACACTGCACCACCTTGCTCTGCAGTGTTGCCAGTAAACATTGTGTTAGGAGTACGAAACGTCTCGTTGTTGTTTTCTAATACTATATTCGATCGGAAAGCATACAAAGCACCTCCTTTTTTTGAAGCTCTGTTTTCTGTAAAACTGATTTTGCCATATGACACCAAAGAGCCACCGTCTAGTGATATAGCCCCTCCGAGATCGTTTGTGTTGTTAACAAATTGTACCACTGATTCCGACTTGAACGTGATTTTACTTTGAGTGCTTTTAATAGCACCACCTAAGTTGTTGGCAAAAGTTCCGTTTCCGTAAAAGTTGATTTGGCTTTTGAATAAAGCAATGGCTTCATTATTTTCGCTGCATGTTATGTCGCCAGTAAAACTCACCGAGGTGTCGAAAATGCTCAAGGACATTGTGTTATTAGTGATGATTGTGTTGTGAATGACAGCTTTACTTTGTCTGGTTACCAGCTTAATCACTAATCCAATGTTGTTGTGAAAAGTATCGTTTGAAATATTCACAAAGCCTGTTTTTAGCATGGTGATTATTGCGTACGTTGAGCTGTCTTCTGTGTTGTAGCTAAAAGTGTTTTGTGTGCTAGTGAAGACGTTTAGTTTGGATAAAATGCCTCCTCCATCTCTGATAGCATTTCCTGAGAAAGTATTGTTTTTCAAAAATATGTTCCAATCTTCACAATAAATTATTGTGCCATTATTTTGTATAAACAAGTTGTTAATGATATTCATTTCAAGTTTTGTACTGTTACTGATTTTTATACTGTCCACTGTCGAGCATGCTTGTTGGTTTATCTTACCGTATATTATTGAAGAGTCATTGGGTACTGTATTTCTGATAAAATTGCTGTTAGTAATTTCAGCATTGCACGTGTTGTTGATCAAGAGCACATACCATCCACAGCTGTTGTTTGCAAAATGAGCGCCGGAAATCTTAAGATATTGAATCCAATTGGCAGAAATGAGTACTTTACTTGTGCAACCACTAAACTCCAGATTTTCAATCGAGGCAAATCTAGCGTTGCTGAAACTAATTCCGGCTGAAGTGTTTTGGCATTTGATTAGTGCTCGATTTCTCGTATTTGCTCGTAGGGTTACATTGCCGCCATCAAAAGTCATGTTCCAATTAAGCGAATGTTCGCCACTTAGAAAATTGAGACGGAGAATAATATCGGAGGTGAAATTTTGATAGTGAAGCTCTGACAGTGTAAAGCATTCCTTGTACTGTTTGCATCTCTGCATGTCATTTTCAGGTGTTATATAAATGGTTTTGAAACTGATCGATTTTGTAGTCGACACGAGTAGTAGTAGCAGCAGACATGCTAGGGCCTTGCTGCTGCACACCATTGCAATCCGTGTTAAGTGACAATTTGTGCTGAGTGTCACTATACTCGAAAAGTTTGCTGCTTTTATAAAGAGAGTAATTTGATGCAATCTACACACAGGTCAGTCGCAGAGAACGAAACAGACTCGCAAATCTCAGACAAGTTGATGACTGAATTCTCTTCTGCTGCAAAACTTCTTCTTGGTTTGATAAACGTACGTACTACGTGACTCTTTAACAGTATAGCTTTTATATAGTTAACGATACCGGAAATTGCATTGCTGTTTTATCCATTGTTTTTATATAGTTAACGATACCATTGTTAGTTTTATCCATTGTGTTTATTGTGTAGGCTTGCCCTGATGACAAATGCTATGGCCTCATTATGTACATTCTGATCATTCGTGGCTCCGTAAGTTTTTTCACTGTTTTCATTCTCTCAATTTGTATATTATAGTTATAACATGCCTATCCGTGCTGTATGGGAAATATTGAACGTTTGCCCTCGGTTTTACAGCCGGGTACGAGCAGTTTGGGGGGGTGTTGCAAAAAAAAGCGAGCATTCTGAGCTTGTGAGCCAGAGAAAATGATAGTTGACTGATGCAACGGTCTTCTCAGTTGTTTAAAAGATCATTGGTATTCTCTGTATCGGTGAGGATTACTATTCGAGAAGGGCTACTGGATCAATGAAACGATCAAACAATCGAGGACGTACTGTATACTGGTAAGAGCC
>VSKX01029408.1_pt1 | contig 10673 bp, 2 predicted proteins | sample 4799481 | NCBI WGS metagenome assembly VSKX01 (sample SAMN12179537, study PRJNA552185) | sponge metagenome | biome: deep-sea hydrothermal plumes; feature: spots directly above weak diffusing fluid; material: sea water; isolation source: sponge from the Swan site of a hydrothermal vent ...
CTCAGATCAGGAATTTGTGACTAGTCGAAATCTACTAATTTTTTGACAAAACCAAAGGCTATTATAGCCTTGCGGTTTTTCTGAAAATGAGCTGTTTTGGCAGCTATCTTTGAGAGCCTATAACTCTAGTTTAGATTTTGTTGCCAGCTATCTTTGAGAGCCTAGTGGCTATAACTGTCGTCCACTATAAGTTGCATTATGTAGCTCTATATATAAGGTATATCTAATGATGTGATACATACTATAATTTATAACAGTGATTTGTCACGTCATGCTACAGTACAACTAGCTAGCTACCCTCTCTCTCTCTCTCTCTGCAGTATCTGGTGGTGTGGTGACAGTGGAGTTTTACTGGAGTGTACCCTCGTTGGAGGTGCAAGTAGGGGACACTATTGTGTGGGAACTAGCAGACGGCATCAAACAACTAGCCAGCTTCGAGTATGCCGACCTCAGTATTACATCTGGCTCATCCTCGCGTTTGCTCTTTGCTGATGGAGACTCAACCAATTTCCGTGTGGACTTTGAAACAGTCGGAAACTTTGTGCTAACCGGATTGACCAATCAGCAAATAGCTCTGCCCGCTCTGCCTGTGAACGTGACCGGACCAAGAGCAAGTTTCAATTCCGTACGAGTTACGGTGGGTGACTACGTTGCCATGGTGATTGACAGAGGTACGACGGGGGTTGCTAAGAGACAGGTCGGTTGTGAAACGGAGGCACCTGAATTGGAATCAGATGAACTGGTGATACAATACTCTCCCTGTCTCACACCAACAGTGTTCATGGTGGAACCGAGAATGGGTTTCAGACTTGTGACAGAGTTCACGATCACCGGTGCTCTGTTCAGTACGACCCCTGCCGATAACGAGGTGACCTTTGGAGACTACTCATGCGAGACCCTAACGAGCAACGAGACTTCTCTCACTTGTATATTCAGTGATACCTCAGTCACCCCGCCCACAATGACGAGCTTCCCCCTGTCAGTCAATGTCGTAGGATTAGGTAATGCGTACGTAGTTGTTGATGGAGACGAACAGACGTCTGTTAGCCTGCAACCTTACATCACTGATATTAGCCCCGCCTACGGGTCGCTGAGAGGTGGCACCGATGTTGTCATCACTGGCAATGGTTTCCCAGCCTCTCTGGACGATGCTGCTACCGTGACGATTACCTTCGGAGGTATGTCCTGCACTTTGATCTCTGTGAGCTATGAAGTCATAACCTGCAGCAGCACTGATGCCAATCTAGATATGAATCTTGAAGTCGATGTTGTTGTTTCGATGTCACTGGAAGGTGACAACGTTGCAGCTGCCAGTTGCATGATTTCTAGTGGATGCAATTTCACATTCTCAAACGCTCATACTCCAAAAATCGATTCCGTGTCACCTTTGTCGATTGAGAGTACAGAAAGTACAGTTGTAATAATCTCAGGCTCAGGATTTGTTAGTCATCCCTCGTCAACTGTTGTCATGTTTGGTGATGTCATTGCCACGGTAACCGATAGTAGCGAGACTGAAATTACCGCCACTTTGCCACCACAGCCTGCTAACACCTACGCTACATCTGTCAAAGTATGTGCATTAAACGACCTATGCACTGGATTTGCACAAGCATTGTCTGTTGTGAATACAACGGTCACGAGTGTTGCACGTGTCGACAGTGTGACTCCGCCCACTGGAAGCATACAAGGGGGTACAGAGGTCACGATAAGTGGGCGTGGCTTTGGTGGTAACCTTGACGACGTGAGTGTGATTATCGGCTCAGACTGCGATGTGCAGAGTTTGAGCTACAGTGAAATTGTGTGCATCACGTCGGCTAGTGAAACTGGTTCGTACAGCGTACAAGTGTCCATAACCGGTTTGTCCAGTTTCCCCGAGAGTATCTCGTACAACTATTCGATGGAGAGCACGCCCACAATCAGTGAAATATCACCAAACAATGGAACTGCCGGAACTGAGATTACACTCAGTGGGAGTGGTCTCATAGTAGAGGGTGCGGTCGTGACCTTCGGAAATGCCGAGTGTATTGTTTCATCGGGAAATGCTTTGGAGATAATTTGTGAAATGGAGAACAATTTTGCTGGCACATATGTACCGATTGTGGTCATTGACGGAATGGGCGTGGCCAGCATAGATCAAGGTGTGGTCTTCACGTACATCCTGGACGTAGAATCAGTCTCACCCACGGAGGGCAGTTTTGCTGGTTTGAGTAATATCGTCATCGTGGGGAGTAGTTTTAACCCCGGCGATATGGTCGTCGAAGTGTGCGGTGGACCGTGTGAATTGACAACCTCGGTACACAGCGTGAGTAGCATAGAATGTACACTCCCTCCTATGGACATTGACTCCATAACAAGCTCTTCAATGACCGTATGTGACATCACAGTAACGCTGGAATCAACTGGAGAGTCAGTTCCTGTTGACAACGGTTACACGTATCGTGGGGACCTCACTGCTCGTGTAACAGCTGTTAATCGCACCCGAGGTGGGTCAGCCGGTGGTTCCATTCTACTGATTACTGGACAAGGCTTTTCCGCTACTGCCACGGTTACCATCGCCGGAAGCGAGTGCGCTGTCTCGTCCCAAACTGAAACTGAAATCGTATGCGAGACTGGAGCCAGCGGACGTAATGTACGCAGCACTATAATGGTATTCATTGCCGGACAAGGATTTGCTCTATCGGATGTCGAGTTCTGGTATGTGGATCTCTGGAGTTCCCCCTTCACGTGGGCCGGGGGAATTATCCCAGAGGCCGGTGATTTCGTGGTGGTCCCCAGGGGGCAGACACTGGTTTTGGACGTTGTGACCCCCGTACTAGGCTACATTCTTGTTCAGGGGGGCACACTTATCTTTGACCCGGAAATGGGGGACAATGAAGTTGAGTTGCACACGCAGGGTGGCCTCATTACCAGCGGGGGGACGTTCCAAGTTGGAACAGAAGATGAACCTTTCATGGCCAAGACTCAGATAGTTCTTTACGGCCATGTTTTATCGACAGAGCTTCCTGTATACGGCGCTAAAACACTGGCTTTAAGAGAAGGTACGCTGGACTTCCACGGCCGGCCTTTGAACCTCACCTGGACCCGGCTATCGGCTACCGTGCAAGCTGGCTCCGACACTATACAGCTGCAAGATTACGTGGAATGGGAGGAGGGCGGAACCATCGTCATAGCATCCACCAGTTTCAGTCAGCTAGAGAACGAAGAAAGAATAATAGAATCCATAACCCCCGGAGACGGTGGCTCAATATTAAAACTCACTGAACCCCTCGATTTCGAGCACATATCTGTCCAACAGACCATTGACGGTCGCTATATCGACACGAGTGCTGAGATAGGATACCTAACCAGAAACGTAGTTATCCGTGGCAACCGTCACGAGGAGTGGATCACCGAAGTGCCCGCTTGTCCCGAAGAATTCCGCCCCGGACAGTTCGATGTACAGACGTGTTTTCAGGGTCGATTCGGAGCAGAAACGATCAACGACCAATTTGGCTCTCAAGTTATGATACACGCCCCCGAGCAGAACCAAGGGCTCGTGACGGCGCGGTTCGGATACGTTGAAGTCACACACGCTGGCCAAGCGTTCCGATTGGGCCGCTATCCGATACATTTCCATTTGAACGGTAACGTCACGGGCTCGTATGTTAGAGGGTGTGGCATCCATCACACGTTCAACAGAGCAGTGACTATTCATGCAGTCGATTACTTGCTTGTCGAGAAAAATGTTGCGTTCAACATCATGGGCCACGCCTACTTTCTGGAGGACGGTATCGAGCAGTACAACACGATACAGGATAATCTAGGTGTGTTTGTGCGAGCATCGAGCAGTCTCTTGAACGTCGATGTCACCCCGGCAACTTTCTGGATTGTCAATCCGAACAACATCGTCCGTAGAAACGCAGCAGCTGGAGGTACACATTTCGGATTTTGGTACCGTCTCCCGGCTAATCCCGAAGGTCCTTCATTTGATTCGACAGTGTGTCCCAGACGTCTGCCCCTCGGGGAGTTTGCCGATAACTCCGCCCATTCCTTCGGCTGGTACGGACTCTGGGTATTCCGAGAGTATCACCCCTCAATCACAGGGCTTTGTTGGGATAATCGACCAGCCCCTGCATACTACGATAGGTTCCTGGCCTGGAGGTGTGACAAAGGGGTGGAGTTTGAGCAAGTTGGGTCGTTGCAGTTACGTGACAGTATCATGATGGACAATACCCTCGCTGGAGTAGAGATCACTGATGTCACCTCTGACTGGTCTGGGGAGAACGACGACGGACCTCTGGTCAAAGACACTCTTATTGTTGGCTATAGCGATATTTCCGTGGAAACAGGGGCCGCCACATGCTCCAGTTCTGGTATCAAGACCCCCCACAGCTACTACCTAACAGTTGCCAATGTCACCTTTGCTAATTTCGATCGTCCCAATTGCTTCCCCGTTCAACCGTGCTCCTTCTGCAGACATCCGTTCCAAGGTGGCTTTGAGACCCGCTTCCGAGAAATCAAGTATCTCAATGCTGGCGATGACATCACCAAATGGAACTACTTCCACGAGCATGTGCAGCGGGACTTGGACGGTACGCTATCCAAGACAAATACCCCGTCGGTCTTAGTCCCTTCGAGTAACATGTATCGTCAAGGCGATATGCACTGTGCTAGCCACGCCCCTTCAAGTAGCGGGCCAGCTGACGGTATGATTTGCAACGGTGACATGGAGTTTGGACGTATCGGAATCCACGATCCCCAGCCCGATAGTCTAACCTCCTCTCAGCTCAATATGAGTAGCGAGTACGGAACTGATCAGCTGCCGTTTGAATTCAAACGCTTTAGGGGCGGGGCTGGACAAATGGCCATAGTACCGTTGAATAAAACGTATGAGCTCGCTTGGGTTCAAGGCACAACATTTACAAACATCACGTATTCTGTCGTAACAGCTGGCTTTGAAATCGACGACTACATTTTGTTCAGACAATCCTATCCACGCCCACTCGATTATACCAGCATACGAGGTGTTACTACGGCAACAAACGTGTCAACCCTTGAAGAACCAGCTACTGCCACTACTGGAGATTGGGCCCAATTGGACAACGTCACATTGCTGTATATCGTCAAGGGAACGGATAATTTCGATGCCGATTCTAGTATAACGTTCTCAACGTATCGTTGTTTCTACGAGAACTGTATGCCACCACCTCCGCCCACGCAACCCCCACTCCCCACCATCCCGCCCCCACAATCTGAAGGACGACCAGACGACTTCCGTTTATGGTCCAACTCGTCAATATGGCCGAACGACAGTTTGCCAGAGGAAGGTGAAGACGTCCTCATTGCAGCTGACCTATACGTTGTAGTAGACATGGCTCTACCGAGACTCGGCAAGCTGGTCATTAACGGAGGGGTGGAGCTTGATGATACGATAGATCACATGATCGAAGCTGATTTTGTCATTGTTGATGGCGGTCGACTGGCCATTGGTTACCCTGACACTCCATTCCAGCACCAAGCAACCATCATGCTCCACGGTAACGTAGACTCGGAGGAACTGAACAATCGCCTCAAGAGGAACTTCTTCACAAATATCGGTGCCAAGTCATTAGCTGTTTTCGGTGAACTTTTCTTACACGGCGTACCTCGAACCCCCACCTGGACCACGCTGGCTGCCACGGCAACAGCCGGGTCAAACACGATACAACTATCTGACAGTGTGACATGGGTGGCTGGCGACTCTGTCGTGATTACATCATCATCGTACGATGCATACGAAACAGAAGTATTTGAAATTGTCAGTGTGATTGATGAGACAACAATTGAGCTCAGCGGTAACCTTGCCAACACCCACTCAGGTGGCTATTTCGACTCGCTTGGCTCCAGTAATACGTACACAACTCGTGCTGAAGTGGGTCTACTCACAAGAAATATCGTTATCACCAACGACGACGATGATTTGGCCGAGGAGGATTCGTTTGGTTGTCGCGTGATAGTTGCCCCGAGTCAAGCCTTCGCGGGTAAGGCACAGATCCAGGGGGTGGAGTTTAGGAGGTGTGGTCAACTCGGCTATACGCAGGAGTACGATCCTCGCTACTCTCTGGCTATACTTAACCTTGACGACTCCTACGTAAGAGACTGCAGCATCAACGAGGGATACAACGTTGGGATCGGCGTGTATGATAGTAACCGTGTCAACATCACTGGTAACGTTGTCTACAACACAGTCGGAGAGTCCGTCATCGCCAGGGGATCCGAGCACAATATTTCCTACAATTTAGGAGCTCTGTCACGCTTCATTGGAACGTACAGACGCGTAGATGACTTGAATGTCGAATGGACAGCTAATTTCGAGGTCATAGACGTGTTGTCACTGACTCTCGAGGGCAATGCCGCAGCTGGTGGTGCAAAGGTCGGTTTCCATACAAACGGAGAGGATTGTACGGACGATAGCACTCGTATTCGTGACAACACTGCCCACTCGGTCCTACATGGCATTCACCTTGGTTACAGCGATGGTTTGGCCTCAGGCTGCTCAAGATTCTCGCATTTCAACATCTTCAACTGCTACTTCTTCGGAATTTTCAGTTATTCCCAGTCCGGTATACATGTTGTCGACAGCACTCTTGTCAACAACCGTGCAGCTGTGTACGTCAGCACTATAGGCCCCGCCTCTCTCTCGCACGTACGAGGAACAAAGACCAACTCCCTAAGAAACGTTTTAATCGTTTCTGCTGGCGAAGAATTCACTTGTGACGATGAAGAGAAGCGACCAGCTATAGCTGATCACAAGACATCACATAACGGCATTCGTTCACAAAATGGTGGCCATGTGGGTCTGGTATTGCCAACGTTCGTATCAGGGGGTGGACATTACCCGCAGTTTGCATGGTGGAGCATCACATCATACCCTGCTAGTTCAGGACTCACTGTACTAGACGAAGTCAAATTTGCCAACTTTCATTCTCGTTGTGGGGGTAAACTAGACACTGTGTTGATGACACATCCTGGTTCAGATGATGCTAACCATCCAATACACTTGAGCAATATCAATTTTGTGAGTGACGATCGTTTTGGTTCCGTATCAGTCAACCCCGATAGCAAGTTATTCATTCGTATGCCCAACCTCGGTAATGTGAATCCATCAGACTGTGTAGACATGGACTGTGATGGTTTTAAACAGATGCTGATTAAAGATATCGGTGGCACTTTCACTGAAACGGGTTCGGATCGAAGTCTCGTGACGTTTGCCGAGTTTGAATGGGACGGGGACATGCGAAGGGGGGTGGGCGATTTCCGTATTCCCAAGACGATGTTGACGCGCCCGGACGGCTCGAGAATACCAACAGATGAAATCTATCCTCGACAGGGAATTCCACGAAGCTCGACCTTTAATGGAGACGAATCGTGCAGCTTCAACGCAGCCTGGAACATGTACGTATGTGAAGATATTGAGCATGTGATGTTGGTCATGGAAAGTTTGGATCCAGACACGGAAGTTCGACGGCTATCTCCGATTGGTATCGGTTCCAACGGCTATATCAATCTCATCAACGGGCCGCAGGATCACGGATGGTGCGGCGGGTACACGTGCCAAGAGAGGATATCAACTTTCTTCTCTATAGTAGCCACTCAGCTTCACTACGTTGTGGCACTGACTAGCACCAACCCCCAGGATTTTGGATTGTGTATGTTGAACGCCCGACCCGATCAAGCCATAGTCACTTGCCTCATCTACACCAACCCCCAGAGACTTGACGTGTATCACAACGGTGTCTACGTTGTTCCTAACAATGCAGAAATGATGGCTGATGGCAACCTGCGTTATCTTGAAGCCGAATCACCTGATGAATTTGTTCCCTTGGTATCGGATGCAGCAGGTAGCAACTACTACGACCGCAATACGAAGCAACTGTGCATAACACTCAAAGGTGACGGATCCATCACCATAGACACCACCCCAGTTATAGTCCTCTCCATAAGCGTCCAAGTTACCGTGGATACGTTCTTCGACGATGCCACAATCATACGAAACATCGCTCTTCTGCTAGGTATCCCTAGCAACCGTATCCGAGTGGTCAGCGTTTCCAGGGAAACGGCTCGACGAAGAAAGCGTCAGGGCGATCCTGGAGTCGAAGACGCTGAAATAGAATTTGAAATTGGCGATCCCCCACAGGCCGTAATTGACGACATGCCCACTCAAGCTCCCAATATGACTGGCACTGGAATGAACATGACCGATTCTGGAACTGGACAGAACACTTCGTTCACGTTCGAAGACCTAGAAAAGATCTCCGTTGAAGTTGTGAATATCGTACAGACTGGAGAAATTGTGAATGCTCTCAATGTATCGGCTAATCTTACTGGGGCAACGATCGACGAACCAGAGCCTCCCATTGTAGACGAAACGGGAGGAGTGAGAGCCACACCGTCTACCGGCGGACCACAACCAGAGGAATTTGTCAACTCTACGGTAGGCGAACCAATCACATTCTCAGAGATGCAACGCATAGCTGACGAAGTGGAACAGAATCAAACCGTGGAAGCAGTATTTTCCATTCCCACGTCACTCGAGATTGTGTCTGAGCCCGGCAACGGTGGTAAGATTATTGAGGGTGTGTTGACTGGTAACTATGCACCGGTAGTACGAATGCTTGACAACGCGGGTGAGGTGGTGGTCAATCTGGGCCTGCAACTGCCGTGGGTACTCACAGTACAGCTGGTATCAGGACCTGAAGCAGCCTTCCTGGACCAAGAAAACACTAACTTCACCAACGGAGTGGCTACTTTTGCCGAGCTCATTTTCAGTCACCCTGGCGACTACGTACTGTCATATAGCGTCACTTATCCCGATACAGCAGAATTTGGAATTTCTTCTTCACAGACTATAACTGTTGAGAGTCGACCGTTGGATCTGATTGTTGCCCAGCAACCAGGCCTCGGCAATACGACCTTTGTCCTCTACCCATACCCTCGTGTGAGCATTGTGGATGCGCTGAGTAGACAGGTGATTGAGGATGAGGGTTGGAGGAGGAACAGCTGGAACGTTGTGGCAAGCGTGAGAGCCGCCTCTGATCGCTCAACCGAGATACAACGCTACGAAGAATCGATTGAAGGCGAAACAGCCGTTTTTGACGACATTTCTATAAATTACGCCGGCGATTACGTCATTGTGTTTGAAGCTACTCCCGTACCTGCTGCTATGGATCTGACAGTATCTGGTGTGACCTCTGACCCTTTCACTATCGTACAACGTCAAATCACCAAACTGGATGTAACTTATGACAACGACTTCAACGAAACCATCGGCACCCAAGAAGAAGTTTTCACGACCCAGTTCCTTCAAAACTTTCGCTCGTTCTATCCTTACATCGAGATTATCAATATTACTCTGACAGAGGGTAGCATTATTGTGGGAGTCACGGTAACGGCTATCAATCCACTACAATTGTCATCGCTTATATCTCAAGCTACGGCAGCCACTAACTTTGTGAACCTCATGTTTACGTTCAATGGCGTCGTGTTGCTCCCGTCCAATGTGACGCAAGACCCAGCCTATCCCGTTGTGATCCCCACTCTCCCCCCTAGCATATTGGAGGAACATTTTGTGCTCATCCTGGCCACTGTTATACCTGGGGGTGTGGTTATCCTTGCGTTACTACTGATTATCGTTACTTGTTGTGTCATATATCGACACAAGAAGAACAAGAAGACATTCAATCTCCAGGTGAGCTTCTTGCTTAGTCCTAAATTAGCTATTACATGGCTAGCTAGCTAGCTAGCTGCAGCCTAAAGTAAATGACGCTTGAAGTTATTACCTAGCTAGCGAAAAGACAAATAGCTACAAACTCGTTACTCCGCAAAATTTTGGCGATTCGCACCAAATTCATAACGCGGACATTATATAACGCGGACAAAATTTAGCAATAATCACAAAATCACTAAAATTAGTACCTGTTTATAATAAGGTACCCACCCTCACATCTCACACACATGCACCGGCCCCTGCAGAACAAGGTGACCCCACTGATAGATAATGAGGAGAGGTACATCAGCAGCAGCCAGCTGCCCAGCAGCAGCCAGCCGCCCAGCACAGACGTTGTACACAACTTCTACTTGCAACCAGACAAGAATCAGAATGAGTTTGACACTCAGTCCTTCGAATCCCACGAGCTGGACTCCCTTGCTTCCACTCCCCGCAGTCAGAGGAAAGTAGATATCATCACGTCTGAGCAGGTGGACGTACAAGTCAGGGCCAAATCTATCCGATCTCCCGACGTGTTCTTCGTTAATCCTGGCGCTGAAGGAGAGCAGTTGGAGACCCTCGACACAATGTTCGATGGAATGGTTCACATGGAACAGCAGCCCGACATTCACACGACCAACCTGAACAGCAATGGAAACAACAACAACAACAGCAATGGAAACAACAGCAACAGCAATGTGGGAGGTGAATGTTTAATTGTACTTCAGCACACAGCTAATAGTAAAGGTCTATATAATTATTATAATTTATAGCCTTCTTGCTTTTGAAGCATAGAACATTAACTATATGCATGAGTATACAGTGGAACCTCCATTAACGGCCACCTCCGAAGAGCGGTCACTCTCTACATAACGGCCAGTAGCTCAGGTCCGGAATGAATTCACTATCACTATAGTGAACCTCTCTATTAAGGCCACCCCCGTATAAC
>VSKX01065968.1_pt1 | contig 10667 bp, 3 predicted proteins | sample 4799481 | NCBI WGS metagenome assembly VSKX01 (sample SAMN12179537, study PRJNA552185) | sponge metagenome | biome: deep-sea hydrothermal plumes; feature: spots directly above weak diffusing fluid; material: sea water; isolation source: sponge from the Swan site of a hydrothermal vent ...
CTAAAATAACTTTCACACCAGTACACACAGGGACTGTCCCAAACAAATATAGCAGGCCAATTAAAGAACTAAAAATCAAGACTATTACCACAGGCATTTGATCCCCTCCACAAACACACTATGCAGACTTACGACTGACAGCTAGTACTAAACATCACAGCTATATATTCTGATAGTCAACACGATAGCAATCCAATAACCATATAAAAAGGTTTATGATGTTCTATTGTAGTTGGTAGAGAGAAGCCATACATAACCAGTGACACAAGCACTTTGACCTCTCACAATCGAGCAGTTAAGTGATGTCACAGAGTTCAAAAGATCAATTAGAATGCCTGTACTTTTAAATCGGTTGAGCCATCGCCACCACCTGGCATCCCAACTCATGGGGACACAGGTCACTACATATTGCATCTCTCTACCAACAATAGAGGCTTAGGTTAACTATAAATGGAAGAGCACGAGGATTGATGACATAATTGTGCATAATAATGCACACACATATCAGGTAGGTATTGGCTATATGTACATGCAATTGGACCTTGCACTTGCTCTAGCTACCTGATTTCGGGGCTATGTTGGTAAACAATGGTCATATCGGGTACGCAGGCACTATAAGTATAACCTCGATCATAGCGTGTGTTTAGCAGTCACAGTTATTGTAATGAGCCTCCAGAGCATGAGGCCACCTTCTATAATTATTAACAGTAACAGTAATGAGCTTCCATAGCATGTGTTAACAGGCCACCCTCTATAATACAACCATGCACTTACACAATAGTTCGTTTACTATAAATAGACCATACTAATTATTATTACCAACACAACAAGCAACTGGATATGAAACTGATCCTGAGGCCCTTCCCGGCACAATGCCTCAGGTCATATATATAATGCCAGATGAGCTTCTACAACAGGATGCAGGAAAACCCACACCTTGAATCAGCTTGAGCAGAGGAGGTAGTGAATACCACTATCGTGCATTCTACATCAATTAATCTATTAAGGACGTGTCTATTCCGTCACCAACAATGACTTGAATGTCATTAACCGAATGACACATTATGTTGATAGGTATTCTGAAAGTGTATACTTGAGCTGGCACACATATACACACACGTACAAGCATACACACGCACACAAAGGCACTGTAGCATTATAGTCGCCTACTTGCTGCTATAATTAGATCATCATGTGCCGAAGGACACTTACATTCAATGATACAAAGGTCAAACACATACTGTGCGTGCAGCAAAGGCTTGTGACTGTTTTCTTTGCAGCCTCCACTATGGCGTTTTACTTCCGCAGTTCTATTCTTAGTAACAGAGGCCGCATCCCTATATTGTGCTACAGTGCTTCAAACACTGAGTGACTTAATTACAACAAAAGCCGTTACTATTTGGCTATAAGTAAAATAGGCTATACTATAATCCAAACAAGTTCTGTATAGCAACCCTATTCGCGTTCACCTGGTCCCCTGAAGTAAAATGGCTCAATATTCATATTGTTCATTGACACAGGGATAGCCTTTTGACTAATCCTACAAATTGTTAAGAAGTGTTTAATTAGAAACAGAATGATACTTGAAATACTAAAGTATGACCAAGATACTGTGCAAAAACTGAGGACCAAGTGAACGCGAATAGACTTTAACCCTGACTGCATAACACTAATTGTGCTCGCATACACATAATTATTCCTTACACAGTGGCAGTGAACACATACTCTTTTCTCTATAGCTATATATTATAACAGAAATTTCGAAGCATTTTGTTAGTGGCATGCACATGCTATTAGGTGGTAAGTGTACACTGATTGAGAACGGCTGATGCTAATTATAATCACGTTGGAACAATTAACACAGGAAAATAACACAGGAAAAATAATAATTTGCAGTTTTTGGAGGCAAATCAAATTCAACTCTACTAGACTAAGAGTCAAGACACCCGTCTATTACTGTAATCAATACACACATAATGTGTTGTCTATTGAAAGGAGTCCCTAACTGAAACTAAATACGTTTAAAGTGGTTGACACTAATGCAGCAAACGCAAACACACGCACACCACAAGGTTGCTAACAACAGCTACAACTGACAAGAAATATGTGGTTAAAATACATGTGTAGCCCTAATTTATTATTATATGTCCTTTACAGTAGCAATACAACAGTCCCTCATCCCCCCCACACACACTGGCAAAACTGTGTATTAAATTGGGACAATTTATTTTATAATCATGATTGAGGATCGAAGTCCGGTCATGGATAAACTAACAGCGTCGCGAAGAAGCCCGGTAAAAGGACAGTAAGTTGTAACAAGAGAGGAAGATGGAATTAAGGAACAGGAAATAGCAACAAAAGCAGCTGACCACTGCTGCGTTTCCATAGTAACCAGAATGTCCCTTTTATGCTTTTCCCCAATCATGATTGTTATATGGAAACCTTAAAGCTACATGCAGTACTCTGTATACATAACGCGAAGAATGCTTGCTACATTGAGTCATTTTGTACAATTCTAAATACCTAAACTGTGTCTATATTATAGTTTATTTAAAGAGAAACTGTTTGTCTAAAGGACTAACCAAATGCACCATAAACATCTTCCAAAACACACACACAACCAAACAGTTTTATACGCATGTGGATAAAAAACACAAAGGCGTACGATCTCCTCTTGAGACAAAACAAACAACTACATTGATTTAATACACTTTCAAACACGTAACACGTGTGTTCAAGTATGGCATTGAACAACAAACACTGTACGCCACCAGCGGATAGTTTTGAGTGTGGTACGTTTTGTCTATATATGGCATTCTACACACAAACACAATACAGCCACTAAGATAACTGTGGTAGAGGCTAGTCAGGCAGGCCAGGTGTGTGCGGGGAAGCTAGCAGACTACACACTAGGAGAGGGTGGACACTGTGGTCAGAACTAATTATGTTAGGTGAACTCTATAATTAAAGGACAATGCTGTACTGTTACTATACAAACACTAAAAGGCTTTGCTATAAGTCACACAGTTCAGAGTACAATCAAAGGCTTTGCTTTTGTTACAATAAAGCGAGTATCCAACTCGAAAGAGTAGACTGAGTAGTTCCTGCTAAAACAGTCTTCAGAGTAACATCAAAGGCTTTGCTTGTTATAACAAAACAAGTACATGATTATAACACTTCTACACTAAACCTTGCACAAACGAGTGGGTGTGTGGGTTACTTAACAAGCGAGTTCCTGCTGAAACAGTCCACTGTGTAACAACACAACAGTTGCCTTACCTGCTACTAAAGCACGCGTAAGAACACACACATGAATATATAGTGGGCGTATATAAAATTAATGATAGGCTAGTTGTGTAAGAATGTGTTCGTTGGGCTTTTAAACAAACAACATTCAGGAAACAGAGATGCTAATGAGCTTCAACTTTGGTCACCATATATGGACATAGGCAACCTCACGTAAATAAAGGAGTGGCATAAATTAATATAAATTAAGAGGAGTGTGACAGATTTTAGCAACGATACTGACAAAGGTTACTTCAACCACTCTCCTCTCTGGAGAGACAGAGTGCTAGGTGTAGGTAGTAGCAATGATAGGTGCAGCTGTCATGCAATAGAGTGACTTACGTATAGTCCAGCTAGTGTGAGCTCCATAGGCTCAGGAGGTTCTGTCATTGGATCTCCCATCTCTGTGTGTGTGTGTGTGTGCGTGTGTGTGTAATCAACACTAAGTAACAGCAGACATGAAACTCACATCTAATGTGCGTACATCAAAGAAACCATTTCTCTACAAATATACCAGGAGAGGGTTTCAAGGCACAACTCATGACTAGACTGCATCACACAACACCATAGCAACTTGTAATGAAATTACACAGCACAGAGGAGGAAAAGAAAATACCAAGTGTATCTGGGCTAATTGGAGAACCAGTGGGAGTAATCATGCCTTAGCTGTTATCAAGGTCTTCAACCAAAAATATCTTCAACCAGCTCTATTTTTAGCCTGGCTGTGGGGCAAAGGTCTTAGTAAATTAATGTGTATGCAGACACCCACAACTATCAATTTACAATACTATGGTACAAAACAATGACTCTCCCAATAGAGGACAGTCCATGAACAACGGACACAGTTCATATGTACATGAATAGCGAACGCTTAAAGACTACACACTTGTACATGATACCTACGTATCACCAAGAGTGCATTACCACTCTTGGTATCACGGATATTAGTTTTGCAATACAACCGACTATTAAACCAAATACTTTCTATAGCTATAATAGTTACATACAGTAGAGTGCACAGAAAACTTTGCGAAGTCTTCATGAACTTTCATGAACACTTCCTGAAGGTTCGTGTAAATTCGTGTAAAGCTTCGCGAACACTTTGCGAAGGTTCACTTTGCGAACATTTCGCGCGAAGCTTCGCGAAGTGTTCGCAAAGCTTCGCAAAGCGGTCGCGAACTTCGTGCTTCGCAAAGTTTTCTGTGCACTCTACTGTGATACATCACCAAGGGCTTATAGATATGCCCTCGAAATCAAAAACTAGTCTTGCAATAGATAATCACAACTGTTTAACATAAACTACCGTATTCTTTCGAATTACCGGGACGCTCTATTCTAAGGGACACTTCGAACTGACAAAATTTGTTTTGCTCTATATTTAGAAACAGAGGGAAAAGTTTTAGACGACCAGATCTAATCAGAACGCAAAAACAGCACAGACACATGCAGGGATTATTTTCCTCCAGCTCCTAGATCCTGCGCGCACACTCTCCAGCTCCAGCTATTTGCGCTAAAACTTTTGTTCTAATTACTACGGGACACTCTAATACAAGGAACACTCTGACTTTAACGGAATTTTTCTCTACGACACACTGAAAGCCGTAATTCTTTTTGTCCCGGTAATTCGAAAGAATACGGTAACAATGGTTTTAATTACAGCCACATCCTGCACCAAGGCAGAAGACCGATGCCATAACGTGGGAATATTGATCACCAATACAACTGGGGAAACAGAACTGACAGTACATTATGGGATACACAACAGGTGGGCACATTAACAGTTACCAGCCATTGTGTGCATTATGAAAATACTCAGCAGATGTACTTTTATTTTTTTGAGAGACACCAAATAAGGTAAGGAGAGAGTTGTGCATGGAACGTACAATTATGAATACATGCAGTGCTTCCGTTTATAGTTCCAATGTCTTGTTATGATCACAAATTGACTGGCACTCTAACTTTATCCTCTATAATCTCACCTTGAGTAACTAAACTCACACACACAAAATCTACAAACAACCTTGTTACCAGCAAAAATTACTGAGTTGGTCCCCAACCAATCTTGCACCATTGAAATTCTTATCTTTGTATGCCACTTTAATGCATAATCTCTGACCAGTTGAAAGTTAGCTATCTCTGCCAAACTTTACTTAATTTTATGGGACACACTAGAATTTAGTTTGAGGAGACCATTAATAAAACTGTATACACTGTCTGAAGGGAAGTTTGCATCTCTACTAGATACCCCCACAAGAAGCACACCAGTGACATTTCTTAATAAATTATACCAAAGAGAATTAGTTGACATTCCAATAGTTCTAGACAGGACCTCATAGGGTACATGTGTGTCCCTATTAACTAAAATCAACATCTGTCACTGCTGGATAGTTTAACAATGTTACACATGCAAGCAAGTCAAGTTCCTCAATAACGAACTAGGAGGGAGCTTGTGTATAATTATGCTTAGGACTGAGAGTAGTGTCTGTTATACAGTGAGGGCGTCCTCTATTGAGAGCGTCCGTTAAGAGGGAGTGACTGCCAGCATACACCAAAAACAGTACAAGTACAGTACTGGTAAGAAAAGGCCCAAAACTTGGATCTGATCACTAAATTTTGCTAGTAGAAAAAGTAGGAAACAAAACAATGTCAAGCCCAGAAAAAAGACAGCATAATTATACAGACACACGTCAAGTAAGTCAATCAAATGCACATTTAGTCCAGCATTTTTATGAACTACTAAAGCTTCTATTGTACCTATCAGTAATGACTAGAGCCCAGAGGAAAGTAAGAAAAATACCCTCTCATAATTATGTCCTAGTTAACTTTGAGCCACAAACAGAAGTGGACTAGAGAAGCAACGATATTTCCAAATAATTATTATCAAAGAATATACTGCATACATTTTTATGGTATAAACATCTATATGAATAGTTACGATTTGATTGTTAATAAGCGGCCTTTGATTCTACAACTTTAACCAATGAAACTACTACCAATACGTGGATAATAATAAGCTAGAATCATCACGAAATAATTTGAGTGACAATAATGGATGTAGTATTCTACAACAGTCTATTATGGGGTGTGCATCACAAGGCTGAATGTGTACTACGCAAACGTACACTCACCATAATACCAATTCTCACAGGGACTGACACTAGAATTGTTTATGTGCAGATCTTAATCAAGCAGTCACATGCTTAGCAACCAGACAGGCTGCACTACAACCAGACAGACTGCACTATCTCCAGTGGTTTTTTGCCACTTACTATTTGCCCCAAACTACCAAGTGAGCTGCAAAGGGCAGTAACAGCAAGATAGAGCAGAAAACATGTTTTGGTGAGGCACATTAACAGTGACTGCATTACAGAGTAGCCTGCTAAACAAGGCAAATCTAAACACACTTGATAGTGTACGCTGAGGCTCATGAATTACTGTGACTGAGTGACTGTATTTTCAAGAGAGAATTAAGTGTTTGTTATACTACTTTACATAAGCTTTTGACGCTTTTTGAAAAACACAAAGCATAAATCGTGATCCATAGGTTAACCATAGATTTGTAAATCTACTAAAGTAAATTTAAATCACGATTCACGCTTCGTGTTTTGCAAAAAGCGTCAAAATCCCTGTAGCTTGGTGATTCAGCAATAATTGATAGAACGGATCTCTATCAAACTGAAAGATGCACTATTACGATAAGCCAGAGTAAACAAAACAAAGTGGCTCTTGTAAAACGTCCGCTTTGGAAGCAACAAAAGGAAAACTCAAAGCACAGCTTCACAAGAACAGGTGGTGATTCTCGGAAAAGGTCAATTCTACATTTTTGAATGTCAACTGAAGACTATGGGCCTTCTTACAGCTTCACAATAGTATAGCTACTTCATGCACACATAATCTTGCAATTAACTTAGGAAGTCAACAAAAAGTGCTTCAAAATGCAGCTACCTTTTGACTAGTAGGTAATCTCACCTCATTTTGAGGTTGGCTACTTGTTCAAGAAATAGAAAAAATCGGCCAAGTTATAACAAGAAATGAGGAATCAATTTAATAATCAGGCTTTAATTTAGTCGTGTATTAAAGTGATGCGTATAACACGTATAAACTACAGATAATTTATACATACATAACGGTACTGAAACCACATCAGGCAAGCATACAAGAGAATAGCAACTGATTGACCACATCCTAATTTACATCACTACTTCTCACAACACCAAAGGTTTCACCTCTTAAAAACCAATTAGTGCATAAGCACCATCTGAAGAAAAACAAAACTACCACAATTTATCACATCATTGGACTATGAGTACACACACCCATCATCATACTCACATCATCATATTCAATCAACACTAGCGCAAATCAGTAACACACACCATCAGCTGAATTAATGATTTTTGTTATTAGACTACATGTACAAAACCAATATAACACTTGTTACAATGGATATAGATAAACTTGCACCAACCTACTTTCGATTGCTGCAAGTTTGTCCATCTACTATACAATCCCTCTCTTTAGCTAACAACAATGCATAAGTTAGTACACAAAAATCAGTATTTTAGGCACCAGGAAATGGAAATTAAAGTGTTGTTCATACTCGACAATATTTATGGGATAAAAAAACTGAGTGCTTAGTGTAGAACAAAGATCAAAGGTTGCAGCTGATGGCAACACTGGAGGTCTTATAGCACACTAGTGGACAGACACTTGTATGCAGCCGGATGCTTTTCCGGTACAACAACGATTGCATGATACTGTTAGCCTAGCCAGCCACGCTACACACACATGCATTGGTTTACAGTACAACTGGATTACCACAAATTCAATCTGCAAGTTTTTTTAGTAGTGCTTTACACACCAGCTGTAATTAAATCAATAATCATGACAACCACTTTGTAATGTACAGTAGCCAGTGGTTCCTGTAATGTACATAGCCAGTGGTTCCTGGGCCCTAGGCTAAGTACCAATACCAAAAGCGCTAACGTAGCTAATGAGGGCACTAAAAAACCTGAGTGACAATTACTAGAAACACATACATTATTGGAGAGACCAATCGTACACACATGTACATGTGTAGATCCAGCTATTAGTCTTTCAGTAAAAACAAAGACTGAACTGCAATCCACAAACAAGCTAGCTACAAGCAACCTCCCTAATTAGCAACCACCAGCAATGCTCTGCAGGTACTAGAACTACTTTAGTAACACAAGCATCTCACAGGTTAAATAAGAGTGTCAGGTGCTAGCTGCTTACCTCACAGAAGCTTGATCGTAGAGCAAGAGTTCAAGAGACGTACCTAGCTTTTCCAACGATGTGTGACTTCCACAATTTTGTTCAGCCTTTATTTCACCCAGTGCTGATTGGACAGGGACATGCGGATCTATTTTTAACGAGAAAACTCCCCAAACAGACTGCCATTCATTAATTTTTCAGACAGAACATGAAGCTATAAAATCCGGAACTACGTACATTATGGTAATTGTGATGACGTCACCATTCATCATAGTGTTTTTTCATTAACACTCTTTACCAATAATTATTTTCATCAAAATTTAATAAATAATTCACATGCATGTACACATTATAATTATGTATTCAGAACATCAGTCAGTGCTATATATATACTGTACAATACTACATGTTACTCAGTGACGTAGCTATAATTATAGAGCAGATCTATAGACTGACTAGCAGTCACTATGTGTTAATTAAGGTCAAACTGATTTGAGTGGTTCAAAAATGCATGCAGCTAACTTTTGGCTGGGCTAGTAGTCACCTCATTTTAATTACAAGGCCATTTGTGCAAGAAATAGAAAATTGGCAAAAGTAAGGCTGAGTTATAGCAGGAGAATGAGGGCTCAACTCATATCAATTCGACCTTAGTTGCTATTATCACATGCACATAGTCCATTAATTGTCTATCAGTTTCTACACACAGTCTTCAATATACTGCATTCTTGTACCTGGCTGCAGTAGCTATACACTTGACTGACTTTTCTTTTCTTTACAAAACCTGTAGAAACATTCATGCATGCATATCTATAATAGGGCAATCATGGAGATAGCCTCCTACGCAGGCCTCTCTAAAAAGAAGGAGGCCTGCTACTAGTTGCACGCGCATGCGCATCGTTCTTGCATACTTTCTCCGTAAAATACACAGAAAATTCGTTATAATGATATACAAAAATAAACGGTGAAAAATTACAAGACTTAGTTTGAGCGTTCTTTACCAGCACCAGAGAAGCTAGACTTAGACTGGCTATAGGACCAAAACTTAAACTTGCACATGAACGGACAATGTAGTTGCGGAAACTCTGAGTTGTGCAGTTACTGACAGTCTACGTAGATATCCGCATTACTCAGATAATCGGGGTAATGGTTAGCGCAGGCGCCTGCAACTTATACCAGGCCTAGAAGGATCGATGATAGGCCTGGTCTCGAGGCTATCATGGAGAATGAGTTAGCAACTAGTAAATGAAAAATTTACTTTCTAGAATCACAATTATGTTGACTTTTACTATTAGTGCATAAAAATAACACTACACAGTCACTACACGGATGACTACACGGATGTGCAAACACCAAACTTTTGTATGCTGTAAAAGACAATGGATGAATATTTAAAAAAGGGATGCTTTTTAGCTAGTTTATAAGTAGACAGTATTATACTTTAGAGTGGAACATCTGTAAACCAACGGACACTTTGGGAGCAATACAAATTCATGTCCCCTGTAGAGAGGTTGTCCCTTGTTCAGAGGTTGACACTATGTTTTGTGTAGGAAATTGAAGTTTGAAGACAAAAAGATCGACCAATGTAGAGAGGTATTTAATACAAAGAGCGTCTGTATCACAAGGTGTACGCGACAGTCAAATGATCATTAGAGCAGACACTGTATATGCAATGGACCATGTATCTAAGACAGACGGTATAGAGTTGGGGTCAGGGTTGCTAAAGGCAAGCATTTACTGTATACTCATGTAACACAGCAAGAAACTTTTCACCATTGGCAACGGACAGTGTAGTGGTGAAATTAACGCCCACACATTCATTTGGGAGGCTGCTAATTGCAACAGACTATGCACTTGTGAAAATAATAATACGTACAGAGAAAGCTGGTATTTTGTTTAAGGTATGCACTCTGATCAGAGATAAGAGGGAAAGAAAACTCTAGTGAGTGCATACAGTCATTACCCATCACTTCAGAACTAAAACACCAAATGGATTTTCTGCACTAGGCTCTAAAGCCTGCATGGTTCACAATAGCCTCCTTCGCAGGCTCTTCCTTTTTCTTGTTCTTTGTCACAGATGGTCAATAAGATATAATACGGGAAGAATTGGAGGAACCAAGAAAGAAAGAACTAACCGTTAAGAAAAAGTA
>VSKX01008704.1_pt1 | contig 10653 bp, 14 predicted proteins | sample 4799481 | NCBI WGS metagenome assembly VSKX01 (sample SAMN12179537, study PRJNA552185) | sponge metagenome | biome: deep-sea hydrothermal plumes; feature: spots directly above weak diffusing fluid; material: sea water; isolation source: sponge from the Swan site of a hydrothermal vent ...
CTCATGATTAATCGCCTCTAATTGCTTTTTTTAGTCCATTAAATCTACTTTCTAAAAATCCCAGAGACATTTGGTACTCAAGAGTATTTTCCATGAAAGCAGCTTGTTCCTGTTGCATATCTACCGTATTGCCATCACCAGTATCGGGTTGGTTTGGTATGCGATAACCGGATTCAGCTTGAAGAGATGATTGAACAGCGAAATGGGCTTGGTGTGTTCCACCTAAGCTGACTCCTCTTTGACGAGAAGTGGCTTGTTGCATTGCCTTACTAAAATCCACATCTTTAGCTTTAAAGTGAGGAGTGTCAGCATTAGCAATGTTGCTTGCTAACACTTCAGCACGTTGTGCACGAATGCCCATTGTATGCTGATGAACACCCAACGCTTTATCAAAACTAATCGCCATAAAACCGCCCTTCTTTTAAACTTAATCAAAGAAAAGCAATTGTTATGCCAAAATAGATTTTTTATTATTGAAGGAAAGAAAGAAAAGAATAAGAAGAAGAAATAAAAGACTGACAAGCTAACAAAACAGGCTGTTAGCTCTTCTTTTGATAATAAATCCCTGGGTTACAGCGAATCATATCAAACTCATCACTGAGTCCAGTAATTGACTCTGATGCACCTAAAAACAAAATACCATTTGGGTTAAGCGCGGCAGCATATTGCCGTAGTATTTTCGTTTTTGCCTCAGGAGCAAAATATATCAGCACATTACGACAAAAAATAATGTCAAACTTGCCAAGTAAATTGTAACTGTCTAATAAGTTATGAGAGCGAAAGTTGACCATTGATCGCAATTTCTGTTTTATCCGCATATTCCCTGATGGGAGTGCATCAAAAAACTGACGCTTACGTTCATCTGAAAGCCCACGAGCCAATGCTAAGCTATCGTATTCTGCTTCTTGGCAGCGATCTAACATGGTCTTTGATAAGTCAGTGCCCAGTATTGAAATATTTCGATTCAAACTGGCTGGCTTTAGTTGCTGCTGCTCTAAAATACTCATCGCAATCGAATATGGCTCTTGACCAGACGAACAAGCTGCTGACCATATCTTGATCGGCTTATTTTTTTCATTGAGCTCCGGCAGGATTTTTTTACTCAACAACTCAAATGGATATCTGTCTCTGAACCACAGTGTTTCGTTTGTGGTCATCGCATCGATAGCTTCTAACCGCAATTGGCGCTCGACAGGCTCCATTGAACGCTTAACGACATGTGAAATTGAAGGTAGATTAAATTTCCCCATCAAAGGTGCAAGTCGACTACGAACTAAATACTGTTTATTGTCACCTAGAACAATACCGCTCTGTTGCTCAAGGAAGTGTCTAAACTTTTGATATTCATCTTCTGCTAGTGATCGATTCGGCACCGTTTTATCCTACTTCTATTAAAACAAACGTCAGTTTTATGATTGGAAAGTACCCTATACATCCACTGAAGCGCTGGCGTTATACCTTAATAATTACACTTGTTCAACAAGAACATTAACTCTAGTTTAACACTTTACTCATAAGAGGATTACAAGCTCAATTGTTTATTTACTACCGTCGCTAATTCATCAGGATCGAATTTCGCAATAAAATCATTCGCTCCGACTTTTTCGACCATAGTCTGATTGAATGCACCACTTAAAGAAGTATGAAGCACTACTTTAATATTTTTTAATTTTGGATTTTTGCGAATTTCAGCCGTCAATGTATAGCCATCCATTTCAGGCATTTCAATATCTGAAATAATAAGCGGAATTTCGTGAGACAAGTCATCGGTATTTTCAGCCGCTTTTCTTAAAGTTTCTAGCGCTTCTTTTCCATCTTTTGCAATATTTATGTTCAAGTTGAGATCAGTTAAAGCCCGAACAATTTGGTTACGAGCAACGGCTGAATCATCGATAACTAATATGTTAAATTGCTTGTCGATATCGAATGTTAATGTGTCACTTACTGCTTTGCTCAGTGAAGTATTTACTGGTGAGATTTCATCAAGAATTTTTTCAACATCTAAAATTTCAATTAATCCGTCTTCAACCTCTGCCACAGCCGTTAAATATGAATCACGCCCTGCACCTACTGGTGGCGGCATGATAGATTCCCAATTTAAATTTATAATGCGTTCAACAGATTGCACTAAAAAGCCCTGAACACTTCGGTTGTATTCAGATATAATAATAAAACTGGCTGAAATATCTTGGATAGGTTCGCCACCAGTTGCAGCACTCAAGTCTATTACCGATATCGTGGTACCTCGAATATGTGCAATTCCACGAACTAAAGGGTTTAATCTAGGCAAAGTAGTCAGCGGTGGACATTGCAAAACTTCTTTAACTTTAAAAACATTTATACCAAACCGTTGAGGCCCACTAAGACGAAAGAGCAACAATTCTAAACGATTTTGCCCAACAAGCTGAGTACGTTTATTGACGGATTTAAGAATACTAGACATGTAATCCAACCTACTTTTTTAACCGACACTAAGTGATAATTCACAATATACCATCATTTATTAACATTATTAGACGTTGCTTTGTTTATTTAAGTACTGGCAATAACATGCGTCTAATATCCATAGTCAATGAAAATGCACTAATAATGCATAGATTTGTTTTAATATAACGACAGAGATCAACGTTAATGAAATTAAAAATTACATTGCTGCTCATTTTATTTACTTTTTCATCCTTGGCGATGAGTGCATCCTTCAATCCAACTATGGAAGAAATTGCTCATCTTGCGAAACAAACTGTGAAAGAAAAAATGGGCACCCCTGCTGATGCAAAGGTAGATATAATCATTCAGCGCTTTGATAAACGTTTTGTCTTGCCAAAATGCACAGCCCCAGTCGTTGCGAAACTCACAGGAGCGAAGATCAGACGACATAATACCGTTAAACTCAGCTGCGAAAGAGCAAACCAAGATTTCCCATGGCAAGTTTATCTGTCGGTTAATATCACAGTGAGCTATCAAGTAGTCGTGGCGAGTAAAACAATCATGGGTGGTGAACGAATAGGAACATCGAATACCTCTTTGGAGTTTATTGATGAAACTAGCCTTCGAGGCGGACAATTTCAGTCTCTTAATGACGTTATTGGCACTCGCTTAAAACGTCGTTCAATGAAAGGCTCTGCAATTTTAAAGCAGAATATTTGTTATGTGTGTAAAGGCGATGACGTTGCTATTTTTGCTAAATCAAAAAACTTACACATAAAAACCAGTGGTGAAGCGCTCAAAGATGGCAATTTACAAGATCTAATACGGGTAAAAAACCTAAATTCAAACAAAATCATAGAAGCGCGTGTCATAGGGATTGGCGAAGTTGAAGTCAGGATGTAAAATAAATTAAAGCTTTAATTTTTATTGCCGATACACTATATAGAAAATTGATCTTCTGATGCTGGGGCACACAATGGATATCGAAACAAACAAGTTTAATAGTAATATCAATTCAAGGATGAAAACTCAACAAACGGCGAATCAAACGCCAAAAAGTGAGACGAGTGCATCTCAAAGTAGTGAAGCGGCTAAAGCACCTAAAGGTGACTCAGTGGTTATCACGGCTCAAGCTCAACAGCTTCAGAAAATGCAAACAAAGTTGACCTTAATGAGTGATATTGATCAAAAGAAAGTGTCGGATATCAAACAAGCTATTTCTGAGGGTAAATATAAAGTTGACCCTCAAAAATTGGCTGAAAATATCGCAAGCTTTGAAAACGAGCTCAATGATCTGTATAACGATCAACAAAATTCTTTAGTGAAGTAATAGTAATATGGTTGAAGTTGCTAAAATACTCGAGCATCAGCTCAGTCTATTAAGCCATTTAAAAAGTGTCATTGGCGAAGAGAACAAAGCATTAACGTCTCAAGATGCTGAAAAGCTTTTAAATCTCGCTAAAGAAAAATCAGATTGTCTGATCAAGCTACAACAAAATGACTCTCAGCTTGCTTCCCCAGAGCACATTGAGTTTTTTTCTACTTCAAAAGAATATTCAGATAAAGCCATTCAAGCGAAAGCGATGTTGAAAGAATGCAAAGACTTAAATCAACAGAATGCTAGCCTAATAGAACATAGTATTGCTAGCTTAAACCGCCTGTCACAAGCACTACAAGCAAGTCGGAATGCCTTTTCATTAACCTATGACGATAAAGGCAAGACCTCTACGATATCTACTTTAGGTAACAAGTTAGAAGCTTAAGGCATTAATACATGCCATGTGTTTATACAAAAATGCGAAAGATTACTCTTTCGCATTTTTTGTTGTGTAATAACATCAATATTTCTAAAAATAAGTGACTCTTTTCACTTTTCGACTTGGATTCTGCTGTTGATAAAGTTGCCATACTTGTTGATAGTCAAGTTCAAGCTCTGTCACATAAAAGTCACCTGATAGATAAGTTTTGACGACCTTAGCACCCCGAATAACACCAGAAACGGAAGCCTTAACCACATCATTTTTCAGTACCCAATCGTTTACACTTGATTCAGCCGTAATTTTTTGACCATAAACTTGTTCAGCCAATTCACGATAGGCGGCGATTTTTGACGCTTGAATGGCCATCAACACTTTTTTTGAATGAGACGTTGCAGGTTGTTCATCCAAAGGAGCATAACCAATCGCTGTGAGCGTAGGAAAAGATTCAGGTTGCTCAGTTTCCCATTGCACATATCTATCTCGCTGAGCACAACCAACGGAGGCTATAACTAAAAGAATTGGAATCCAAAGTTTCATTGCTTCACTCCTACTTGCTGAACCTGTTCGTGCCCTTTTTGTGGATAACGATAAATATTCCCGTCTCTCACCACAACTTTTTCCGACAAAGCTAAATATTCTGTTATCATTTTTGCAGGCACATGACTCTGAATAGCGGACAACACATGGTTATCAGTGAGGTTAACAATTCGACTGTTAACGATGATCCCGCGAGTATCCATATCAATACTCGAAACAACAATGTGTTCAACATTTTGGTTTTGAGGTAACTGCTTCCAATCACGAGACAAAATAAAGTCGCCTGTTGAAGTAACTCTTAACGCTTCAGCGACATTCACATCAATCACTTGGTAGCCTTGCATTTTAAATCCTGCTATCAATCCTTGCTGCAACTGGCTCGACAGTGACGTTGTAGAAGACAGATCACTGGATAAAACCGGAGTTGCTATAACGACTGGGGTATCGATGGCAAATAAAACACTTTGCTCAGCAAGGCTCATCGCAATTTCTTGTGTTAACTGATGGATAACCACAGCAGACTTATGCTTCACACTTTGTGTTGATTCAACAAATTGATACTCATGACCTTTATTTACAGCACATCCACCCATCGTGCCAATCAATAAAAGTAAAGCTAGCCTTCTCATAAAGTACTCCACTCCACAGTTTTAAAATTTATTCCAAAACTCGTTGAACTTAATTTTATGCTGGTAATCAAATCCCGACTTCCCAACTCAATATTATTATATCGACCTATAACTTAAAGTCTTTACCACTTTAATTGGGCCAAAATCAGATTATTGGAATAAATTTTGCTTAAATTTATATTATTTACTTTTTGTCAATCACATGACAAGAGCATTAAAGGCTTTAATTCTATGCGTTCAATAACCGGAATGTTGCTTACTGTTTGCGTGAGTTTCGCACTGTTCTCTAACGACACTCAAGCCGAATGGTTAACGGTCAGCGGTGAAGCACTCATCATGAATAGTGAGGTGAACGCTGCGCGTAATGAAGCCATTAACAATGCACTAAAGTCTGCAAGTTTTTATCATGGTATACAAGTAAATAGCACTCAAGAATTTCAAAACGGCAGATTGATCTCAGATAAAATCACGTTCGAACAAAATGTAAACTCACAAAAATTCGAATTCGTCAGCGAACAAGTTAAAAACAATATTATCCACGTTGAGATCAGAATCGATACAGAGGCCTTCGGTAAAAAAACTCAATCAGGCATTGGGAAGTCAGTAGTCTTTATCCCACAAGCCAAACTCAAAGACCGAGCCCAATTAAGATATGGTCAGTTAGACGGTTTTGAAGAAGCTATTTCTGAGCAAATAGGTCGTTCACTCACTGAGCACTCGCAACTCGCATTACCAAACACCCATGCAAGCGAAAGACTTGGCTACCGACATAATACATTAAGCAGTACAAGCGATCTCCCAAAGTGGATTGGCTTAAGTACCGACAGCCAATATTTGCTCATACCTACGATTCTAAATATTGCTCCGGAGTCTGCAAAAACAGGCCCTCTTGGTTTTTGGAATGTCTCACAATCACGACAATTCCGCATTCGTTTTTCACTTTATCATGGCGTCAGTGGTGAAAACATTTGGAATCGAGTGTATTCAACCTCTGCTGACTGGGACTTTAGACCTCAAGAAATCATCTCACCATTTTCAGATGAATTTTGGGGTTCAGAATATGGCGAAGAAATAGAACACACGCTAAAAAAAGCGAGTCATGAAATTGATGAAGCACTTAAAGAACGCCCATTAATGGGGCAGATCATCACCATTGATAATCAACAGATGATCATCAATCTCGGTCGAAAACATGGGATGGTGGTAGGTGATACGCTAAAAATTGTGCTGAAAAATGATCTACCTGATAGATTGAACATCAGCAGAATTATTGCAGTGAAAAGTAAAGCTTCAGTTCATGTAACCCAATTGACTGAATCTACCGCTGTCGTTCGCTGGAGTAACCCTAAAGCCATCGAAAATGTGCAAATTGACGATATAGTGCTTAAGATATAATCGTACAGAAGCGAAATTGACTTAAGACTTTCATTAAGAAGCAAAACAAGTATAATTTCGCTTGTTTCCATCCTCCCTATAGTTCAACTGGATAGAACTGCCGCCTCCTAAGCGGCCGATCGGGGTTCGAGTCCCTGTGGGGAGACCAATTTGCAATTTTTTATATTAAATTTCAATAAGTTAATTATTTGAGCATTTCTGGTACCGCTCCTGTTCCACTATGGAACTTAAAGCACACTTAATAATTAGCAATTAGAATAAGTTTATGTTTTACCCATACTGAACTATCGACTGCTTTATCACGCCAATCAAACAGCAACTCTCATCTAGTGGAATCATTGGATATTGCGGATTAAATGACTTCAAGTATCGATTCTGACCTTCAATCACCAGCTGTTTGAAAATAGCCTGCTCAGCTCCAGGTAATCTAGCGATAACCAAATCACCAGAGTTAAATCTTGACTCTGCTTGAGGTTGAACAATTATTACCGCGCCTTCTGGAATATTACGACTGCCTGTGCCTTCCATACCATCACCACGAACACGAAGTACAAAACCTTTATCATCGGTTAAATCAGCCGTGATCCGCCAAAAGTCTCCGAGTTCATCTGAACTTATCGATGATTGAATTTCTGACCAACTCAAAGCTTGCTTCCAGCTGATTTCTGGAATACGTCTTACTTGATCTCTTGGATCTTTCATTTTAACGAAAGGCTCCCCTACACCTGATGTTAACCAAGTTGGGTCAACCCCTAGTTCATCACACATAGGTAATAAAAAAGTAGAGTTTTGTGTTTGCCCACGACAAACACGACTAATCGCCTGCTGTTTAACGCCAAGTCGATTAGCTAACTCCGTTTGTGTGATTCCAGTGTGCTTAAGCACGTATTCAATACGTTCTGATAATTTGTTCATAACCCAATCTTATATAAAAGCATAAAATCGAACAAGCAATACCCGTTGACACAAAACAACAATAAGAGTAAAAATCTATTTTACACATTAACGTGTATAAATTTAGATTTATATACAGTCTTGTTCAACAATCATGGTTAAGCTTGCTGTCACTGTACTTTCTGACTTTTAACCTAGCTAACTTGTTCTCTAAGAGGTCTACTATGCGTGATTACGGTAAAATCTATTCACGATATTGGCGTAATAATGACATTTTACACACTTCTGATGCCGATAAGCTACTCGGAGTCTATTTACTTACTTCATCTCACACAAACCTTATAGGCTGTTGCCACTTACCAACAGGTTACATTACCTCTGATCTAAACTGGGATGAGCAGAAAGTATTAACTCTTTTTGACAAGCAAATACAACGTGAGTTTATTATTCGATGTAAAAAAACCAGCTGGATATTGATAAACAATTATCTCAAATACAATCCGATTCAGAACCAGAATCAAGGTACCGCTGCTTACCGCTTACTGTTAGATGTCCCCGACGACTTCATAGGCAAGCCAACCTTACTGGAGTTACTTCACCCATTTCAAGCCAAACTCCCTGACACTTTTATACCTTATTACAAGCAGCATAGTAAATGTCACAAATCTACAATACAAACCGACTCTAAACCGATCATACAAGAAGCTGTTATTCCGTCTGATAATTTTGAAAAATTTTGGCAACTGCAAATTCGAAAAGAAAAAAAGCTCAAAGCAGAAGAAATTTGGACGAAGCTTGGACTCAATACTGCTCACGATAAAGCAGAGCGCATTATTGAGTGCTGGTTAGATCAAAAACAGAACCGAAGACAATATCAAGACAAAACTAAAACACCACTACCCTTCAATTGGTTGGCAGGTGAACAGTGGGAAGATGAATTCATTCGATTTGAAGATAGTTTAGCAACACCAACGCACGAATATTTAAAAATTAAGCCTCAAAAATCAGCTCAGTCTTCAGTCGAAACGCACAATCGCAACGTAGCTCAGCACTGGGCTGAAATCATAGTGGGAGAAAAATCAAATGAACTCAAATGATAAATCTGAATTCGCTGAAATTTGGACTGCAGCCTTCAACATGTATAACAAAAGTATTAGCCATCAAACGCTATCTATCACTTTTGAATCTTTAAGCCAATACGACATGACTTTAATTCGAAAAGGATTAGCTCAGCATATTCAGTCACCAGAAACTGGACAGTTTTGCCCTAAACCTGCAGATATCATCAAACAGATTGAAGGAACATTCGCTGAACGAGCTGCAATGGCATGGTCACTTGTCGAATACGGTATACGTCATGTTGGTGCATGGTCTTCTATTAAGTTTGACGATCCCGTTATTCATATTGTTCTCGAGCGACTGGGTGGTTGGGTTGTCATTTGTAAAATTAAGGAGAACGAATTGGCGTTTAAACAAAAAGACTTTATCAATAGTTACCAACACACCTTACAGAGACCTCTCCCATACAAAGCTCCATCGATTCTTAAAGGCATTATTGATTGTCAGCAACAACCACCGACTTCCGGTATTCAATACACAATGTTGAATCATGAGAAACAGCTTACGCTTCATAGACATCAAGAAAAAACGACTGGAAAAAATGACTTACTGGAGCAAAATTAACATGAACCTACTTCAAAAAAGCTCTCAAACAATTAGAGCAGCAAAACTTATCAAATGTGGTTTTAAAACTAACATTGTGGTTCAAGATACTGGGCTTTCATCAAGTTTAATAAGAACTCTTTATAAAGAAGTACAAGGTCAGTCTCCTAAAGCAGGTCAACTGCCTTCGCCAGCGACTATATTAACGACAAGATCAGCACTCATTAATGCCTCTATCTTCATTGGTAGTTACCTTGATATGAACAGCGAAACTGCCTTCCAGCAAGTTAATATTAACTCGTTAATCAAAGCGCACAACCATTATAAATCACATAGAAAAAATCATATTGTTTGCAATCATTCAACAAAGCTATTATCTATCAACGACAGCTGGGTTCTCGCCAAGGCATTAATATCAAAGCTTATCACTGTTCATCATTGCTATTGTGGTCAGTTGTATCTCACTTCGCCAAAACAGCGCACTCTACCAGTCTGTCCTTTTTGTCATGACAACCACGGATAAGCATTGAGGAGAAAGATGATGAAGGTTAGACACCCAAAAACTAAAATGATTGAGATCCCTGAGAGATATCAAAAAGTCATCTTAGCTCTGATCGCGCACTTAGATAAAACCGCCTGTTTGGAAATTCGCTACTTTGGAAATGTAGAGTCAAAACCCTGTTATCTGAAATCTTTTTATGACAAAAAGCAAAATATTATTTTTACTACCGAACCCATTTGAGAAAGAGAAAACAGAGTCAGCTGAAAACATTCTACTGATTACCTCACACAATTAACAACTTGGCTTTGAGTATTTTTTTTAACATGACGACTGTTACACTAGAGTTCTCATGGTTAAGACAAAAACGATGATGACTATAGTTTTCAAATCCTTTCGACCGCTCTTGCAACCAATAAGATAGATTTACATTGTGATATGCGCTCCACTCAAAGTCTAAACTGTCTTTTATAAACAATCCCTGTAAAGCCGAGGCTGCAGTAGCCGTTATCGCCTCACCAAATTCAATAGGATTAATGTAGTCATGTTTAAGCCATGAACTGCCGCCGATAACACCGTTTGTTAGACATAGTTCGAAGAGAGAGTAATCGTAAATTTTCAAATTATTAGAAAGAAAGTCAGCCAAAAAAGCTGTAGTGACAGCCATGGATGGCCATGTCTGAATAAACTCTTGATACATTTCGGCTAGTTGAGGATGATTTTCGAACCATTGCTGTTGCATTTTTTTATGACTTAAACAGGTGGGATCTAAAGTGAATTTCTGATGTTGCATAACGATACCTTAAATCTGAAATCAGTTAACAAGGTCCGCATCCATGGAGTCATTTAA
>VSKX01023120.1_pt1 | contig 10650 bp, 11 predicted proteins | sample 4799481 | NCBI WGS metagenome assembly VSKX01 (sample SAMN12179537, study PRJNA552185) | sponge metagenome | biome: deep-sea hydrothermal plumes; feature: spots directly above weak diffusing fluid; material: sea water; isolation source: sponge from the Swan site of a hydrothermal vent ...
CGAGTCCCAATTACAGTCCATCCAGCCCGAATTACAGTCCTTCGAGTCCTAAATTCAGTCCTTCGAGTCCAAAATACAGTCCTTCGAGTCCTAAATTCAGTCCTTCGAGTCCAAAATACAGTCCTTCGAGTCCTAAATTCAGTCCTTCGAGCCCTAAATACAGTCCTTCGAGTCCTAAATTCAGTCCTTCGAGTCCTAAATACAGTCCTTCAAGTCCTAATTTCAGTCCTTCGAGTCCTATCAGTCCCTCGAGTCCTATCAGTCCTTCGAGTCCTAAATACAGTCCTTCGAGTCCTAAGTACACTCCTTCGAGCCCCCAATACACGCCCTCGAGCCCAGAGTACACGCCTTCGAGTCCCCAGTTCACGCCTTCAGGCTCAGAGTACACTCCTTCGAGTCCCCAGTTCACGCCTTCAGGCTCTGAGTACACTCCTTCGAGTCCCCAGTTCACTCCCTCAAGCCCTAGTTACTCCCCACCCTCGCCGACGTACACACCCAAGACCCCTGAAAGCGAGGATGACGAGGATTAATTGAATATGGACAGGACTTAAGTATATTTGTAAGACTTTGAACTCGAATGAATTTAAGTGTCATTAATTTATTTATCTCAATTATCATCGTGCATGCTTTTCGGTGCAATACAATAATTTGATTTTCTTTACACTTTTAATTATAAAAATCCAACTGTAAATAAATCTGTACCCATGGTGCTGCAAATACGAAGTCAGCATTCCTAAATTTAAATGTAGTAATAGAAATACATAGTTCATAAAAAATCTTTTCTTTTTTTTGTAAAAGTTCCACTTCGCTTCAAGTAGCTGTCCTGTTCAGATTGGTCTTGTAGTTCAATTGTTTCTTCCACTGCACTGTCATCGTCCCCTGAGTCACCAGCAGCAGGTGCTTTAAGAGTGTCATCCAAATCAACAGCACCTTCAAAATACTCAAAGTCGATACTGCTGTCCGAGTCAGTTACCATCTCTTTGTTCTTGGTGTATGTGCCACTGCGGTTTTGATAGTCTGTCGTTAGCATTGTGATATCTTGAGAGCTAGCAACAACTTCTCCGTCACTGCTCGAATCAGAATCAACAACTATTCTCGAAACAGTTATTTGAGGTTTCTCCTTTGTGAAAGTCCCAGTTCTTTTGATGGTTCCACTAGCTGGTAGAGGTTCATTATCGCTCTCTGATGATACATCATCTGTGTGAGTGTATGGAACATGCAGTCTACTCTCTAGTTGTTCATTAGATAGGTCATCTTCACTCTCTTGATCAGAGGAGTCAGTAAGGGGGGTTAACATTGTTCTTGGCATTGATGGCTTGCTTCCTTTTGTAAATGTGCCAGTTCTCCTGACAGTAGGAGGGCTGAATGACGGTAAGAGTTCGCGATTTTGTTCCAGAGACTGTCTGCTCTGTTTGATATACGTTCCTGATCTTAGCCTAGAAACTCTTTCAGTAGCATGGCTACTAACTTGTATTTGTGGAACGGTATTATGGTTTAGAGTCACGTGGTCTTTTAAGTCATCTTCTATGCCCATTAGTTTGAGATCGGCAATGGCTGAATCTACTGTATCGATCCCTTCAGTGACAACAACATCATCATCATCATTCTGAGTAGCTTTTGGTGAGAGGGGAAAGTCTGAATCAGAGCTGTCTAGGTTCTCCACTTCACTTGACGAATGTTGAAGTTCTTGTGGCTCCGGCAAAACTCTGGGACCAGCAGTAACCTGTCCAACAGCATCCTGTTTCTTAAATGCCATAATGCAGTGTAGATTTCCACCCAGTCGTTTCGTTTTCTTTGATTGTATGCCCCTTTCAGTGTGTCTGATATTGAAGAACTCTGGCCTCTTTGTATTCAAGTCTGTTACAATGTCTGTCCACCTGCATAGGAATGAATACATCTTAGCACAACTAACAAAAAGCACTACAGGTAAGCCTTCCAATAGTGCCACCTCTAAAGAGCACTCTCTACCTCTCTACAGTGAACTGATGGCTCACTCCCGTTTAGTTTACTATCTACTTATTCTACTTCTACCTTCTAATAGCGATACCTCAGCCAGCATGCATTGCATTACAGCTAACTTTGAGACCCTATGAGTTAAGAATGGCTAATTTCCATAAATGATGTGTGCATTGAATAGCTCTTTGATAGGCCTTTAAAACTACGTGTTTACATTAGGTACTTTTTGGCCGCCAAATTTGCCAATTTTAGTGCATGGACCATAAGTGGGTGAAATCAGGCAGTATTAAAATGTTTGGGCTAAACACATCGGACAAAGTTCTAAGAACATATGGCTCTGTCCCCTTCGATGCCCTTGTTTGGAGGTTTACCTGCATTACACTCACAGTTTGCAGTGAATGGAGTACTGTTTCCTGCTAGGTTCTCCCACTAGTATCCAAGTGTCCACATCAGCCGGGTCTAGGTCCACACTACAGAACACCAAGCACATAATTATGACACAATGCTCTATGAATGAATGTACACATTAGCATTATAAGCACATACTGATAAGCCTCTGGTGGTGATCCAGGCACCTCTTCGAAACCTATAGGGCAGAAGTAGTGGTTGAGACAATGGTAGATGAATGCCATTGAAGTATCTCTCAGTCCCTCCTTTAATTTCTCTAGGGCAAGCTCAGGCTTCAAGCCAAACGTTTTCCCCTTCCCTACTGGTTTGTAGAAGTAGTAGGCCTGACCACTCACGCCGTAGTGAGAGCACAGATGTTTAAACCACCTGAGAACAGTGAATAACATAGTTAGCCATTACACACAACAATTTAATCAGTGTACATACAGTTAGTTTGTGGCAACACACAACAATCTATACAGTGGCAACTTAGCCGTGGGTGAAAACAAGGGAAGTCAGTTAAATATTACCGCATACAAGTGGCGTTCCCTGTAAACGGTCCGAACTTTATCTCTCCAAAAGGTGGCTTGAATCCGAGCAGAGAAAGAGCCTCCTCTTGTGTGATGGGGTGATGGCTGTGTAAGGTGTGTGTGTGAGAGAGGGTACACTTGTTAGATATGCCTACACTGTGTGTGTGCACAACAGAGTCCTCTACCACGCACACAGACACAGACACTGAGTCCTACCTGCCATGACCTAGGGTGGAGTAGAGATAATTCCAACAAGACACAACAGAGGATATTCCGCACGATTTGCTGTACTGGGGTCGACACATACAGTACCTGAGAGTGTGAGAGACAGAATGGGGCTGACTTTTGAGCTAATAGCGATGTGATCATCGACAGACCAGGATATGCAATTGCAATATTAACATGCATGACATTCTAAGCCAATTACAGTGTATTGTTATCAGGCTTATAACTAAAGGTGTTCTATACCCTTGGGACAGGCTAGAAACATCAAGAATTTTAAGTGTACTGTACTTGGGGGAATTCATCACCGTTACAAAAGACTGACAAACTCAGGTAGTTACATACTGAACAACAAGGCAGCTCCTTTGAGCTCCTTTGAAGTTACACTACTCACTCACATGCACCCTCAAAGACAAACCACACAGACATACAACAACTGCATAGCCACCATGCCGCTCCTATATACTGTACAGCATATGACACCATGCATTCACCACACACTGACACAACACACACAGGCTATGTACACAGTCTCGCAGAATGCTTACCATCGTCTTAAGTCCAACACTTTCCTCTGCTCTATATCAGCTGGTGTGACTGCTAGACAGGAGTCTGATCGAGGGCCAACATCAGAGTGGGTCGCTAGAGGAATCCGAACAACAGTCAGTGGTCTCTTTGGAGCAGCCTGTGTGACAACAAGTACAATAGATTCACCAGTTTTTCACATGTATAAATGTGCGCTTTCTCTAAGTAATACAGTCAGTCGACTGAACACTGAGAGAGTGTACTCTATTGAGGGAGTTTATTATTGTAAACACGTTTGGGACTGAGACCTTATTGATGCGTTCCTTGAGAGGTAGTTGACTGAACATTACAGTAGTGTGTACATTACTTATCAATACAGAGGGAATGCTCACGTATTTATTGTCCAATGAGTCATTTAGTTTCTTTGTCTCTGTATCATGCCCTGGTGTAGGATGTTGACTGGTCTGTGGCGAGGATTCCCTTGTCTTGCCACTTGTACTGGGCCCGACAGTACTCTTGATCCTCCTAGGGGAGCGTGGAGCACCGGGTAAGGAGTCCAAGGCCTGGGGAGATGATTGGACCCGACGGGGGGAGCTAACAGAGAACAGGGGTTGCTTTATCGTTGGAGAGTGTTTGGAACTTCTCGGAGAACTACTGTTTGGTCTACTTGAGGATAATGACGGTCGAGGACTTGTTTTATTGCTTGCCAATGGCACACTCTTTGATTTCAAGGGCGATCGCGACTTAGAACTTGATTTTCTGCCATTAGAATCTGATGTAGAACGAGATGGAGAACTCAATTCTTTTTTGGTCTTCTCAGCGGCTCTTTGTTTCTCTCTCTCCTGGAGAAATTTGGGCAGTTTGGGCTTTGATCTCGAGGCACCAAAAGGGGAGAATTCAACATCCCAAGACATTTTGTCATGAGGTGCACGGTATTCAGCTTCTTGGGCTACTGTATCTTCATCTTTAGACTGATCCCAATCAATTGAGAATGAGGTAGATGCCATTTTAGTTTGGTCACAGGGCTACTCTTTATTCTAATTAGAGCACACTAATTTTGTTTACAGTGTGGAGGCCCCGCCCACCTTGTTCTAATTTTGAACATCCAATCACGTAAAAACGTGGTTCTTATAAAAAGTGACCACAAACTTATATAATTTTATTACTTGTAAATGTTCTAAGCAATAACTATTGATTGCTCCAAGATGGCGTGCGTGGAAAACTCACGTGAAAACTCTATTCTTGTTCCTGACTCAAGAAAGAAAGTCGATGAGTACTTTCTGTTCTGGCTCTCTGAGCCGTCCACACAAGAAATGCTGAGAAAAGAACTGGCAAAACTTCGTGGGATATCACCAAACGAGCAGGATATCGACTACCTGGACTTGTCTATCCCTACCAGCAGCTTCACTAGCGTACTGAGACCCTCCAGCCCCAACATGAGGGCTCCCTCTCCCCCTCCTGGCCTCTCCAGGTCACCCAAGAGCCCTCATGGTCGAAGTAGGTCTCCGAAGAAGGGCCACAAGTCTCCGAGACAGCAGGAGCATAGTCTCAGCAAGAGCATACGGGCTCAAGAACTGCAGAAAGTGTATGAGGAGAATGTCGATGAAGTCGATTTTATAGCAGTGCAGCTCCAAGAAGAAGAGTATGAGAACCATAGCAACAAATCTGTTGATAAAATTGCAGCTCCTTATCCCAAAATACGTGCTAGAAGCCGTAGTCCCAAGCCTGCAGACTTGCCCAAAGTACCACCCATTCATCGACAAGTCATCCCGCAGTTTTATTTTCCTCATGGGAAGCCCAAAGCTGGAGAAAACGTGGAAGATCACCTTCAAGCGGCAAAGAAGATCTTTCTGAAGCACCCTGATGAAGAGCTGATGCTGAGTGACTTTGGAGAGGTTGCTATGGTACGTGGTGATTAGTTGTAGTATCTGTAGAGTTAGGATGTCCTGTTTGTTGTGACAGGCTGAAAGCCCATGGTGCCTACTACTCCCTATTTAAAGTCTATTCGCGTTCACCTGGTCCCCGGAAGTAAAATGTAACTATATTATTGCTAAAACATAGTGATAATTTTGACTGGCTAATCCTACAAAAATTTTGAAGCGATAGTTAGACGCGGGGTTTCATCAGAAACAGAATGATACCTGAAAAACTAGAATTCCTCAGAAGTATGACGGTGCAAAAACGGAGGACCAGGTGAACACGAATAGACTTTAGTATTGCCACATTGTGAAAGTCAGTAGGTGGAATTACCTTTGCATTTGTGGGGATCTCTTAGGGGAAATTTGATTACCAGGTAGTTTTCCAGACATTGTGTGTTGTTTGTGTGTGGTATATACTACATGCTTTGTACATGCTTTGCTAGGCAAAAATTAGTACATGCATTGCTAAGCAAAATTAATGTGTAAGCTCCTTTAGTCTCTAGTCTTGGTCTAACAATGACCTAGCTGATAGTAGTCTAAACAGAGGCTGCAGTGAGCCAATGTGCTGTGTGGCCCCAGGCTAGTTCTAGCATGTTTAAAATAGTTCTATATAGCATGTTTAAAATAGTTTCATCTCTTATTAGTTTAACAGTACAAACATCTGGTGCCTTAAGTGGCTTGTCTTCAATGAGGTAAACCATACTTGACATTCTGTCGGTATGGCTCATAAGCTGGCTGGCATGTTCCAGGTGGTCTGCATTAACTTTCCAGTCTCGCGTGGGAATTCAACCTCATTTTTGTTACCGGTTGAACGACTTTGGACTCTCACGAGTGTGTAACTTATGTACAAGGGTGGAACATGTCTCCATAACTACTGCTTGCTATCAAAAGCTCTGTACATTTGAGAGTGTCTATCACAATGTCACTTGAATGCTTGACACTGTTGTTCTCTCATGCAGGCACTTGGTGTTCCTTTGTACTGGAAGGTGCCTCTGTTCAATGCCAGTCTGGGTAAGGCCAAAGACGCGAGCTCAGTTACTTTTCAAATGCTGCAGAAGATGTGGAAAAGGTTTGTTACTCCACCACACCTGTGTGAGTGTAGGTGTGTTTTGTTTTAGAACAAAAATTAGCTGAAGCGTTAAAAGAATTAGTCAACGTCATAAGGTGGTCTTGTTATTACTAACTTACGCAATCTGTTGGCACTGCAAGCCTTAAGTGTGCACTGAGGTACGTACATTAGCAATAGCCTATACAGTGTTTTGGACGAGAGCCATGCTATGTTCTAGGTGGGTGGATGTTTAGGTTTCTACTTATCTGCTCTCTTGTTGCATTGTCTCAGCCTAAGTGCACTTGGCTTCTCACTGCTACAGTTTAGACTCTTGCTGAACTGTGTGTGCCAGCCCATTGTTCATGCCGCAATAGTTGCCATGTATTTTCTTTCTTATGTAGTTCACTCTTTCCTACTCCTAATTCTCACACGCTGGTCGCTGGTCAGAAGCTTCAATGCAATAATATTTAGTTTCTGTTCCCAAGCATGCTTTCACCCCACCCCTTCTTTGTTGTCCTAAGGTGTGACTTGTTTTCAAAGAGCTTTGGTAATCTAATAGTGCCTGTTTACTCCCACTCAGTGCACGCAGTGTTTCCAAGTTTCCACTCGCTGCAGGCATACAACAAATAGCTAATGAAAAAACTGCGATAAATCGATTATTAGTCACGGAGCTGTGTATTATGTAGACAAATGTGCAGTTCTGCAATATAAGCCTTCATTGAAACACTGCTGTATTTTGTTTACCAGCCAGCACTGCTTCTGTATTCCTAGTCAGTGGTGTCGCCATCTATTGTACTATCTGCTGGGTTGTTTTGATAAACTCTGCATTCCAAGCTATGTGACACTCAGACTGTCTATCACTTCTTCCTCAACAACATTCATAGACAAATATCCACCCCACTCTAGCAGACTTAAGTGCATGTAAACATGTCAATGATGTATCCCCCCCTCCCCTCTCCAGAGTGACTAGCCACTGTCACGATGATGCTTCTCGCTTTGTAAGACTCATGGCCACCAATGGACAGAGCTACCTCACCGAAGACGACTTTGTCCCACTCATTCAGGTGTGTACGTGTGGTGTACGTGCTTCACTGTGTACAGAGTAGATGTCAGTATGTAGTCTGCGTTGCTACAGAGTTCTATATTCAGAGGTGAAACCACTCACTTTATTCCCCCCTACGTGTTTAGTGGGGATATTTGAATTAGCTTGAATTAGCAAGTGAGGCTTCAACTGCCATCCTCCAGCAATTAATTCCTCTATCCTTGTGGTGTTGGTAATCTGACCATCTGCCGCTATTGGGATATAGCTATGTCTGGAATTCACATGACTCTCGCTGTATCAGCACTAGTGTGGGAATAAGCAACGCATACTGCGATAATTTCTAATTATTTCTAATGCACTAGTGTGGGAATAAGCAACGCATACTGCGATAATTTCTAATTATTTCTAATGCACTAGTGTGGGAATAAGCAACGCATACTGCGATAATTTCTAATTATTTCTAATTGACAGACAACTCTGTGTTTAATCTAGTCACTGCTTAGATTCAGCGTAGTATGTTTACCAGTTGCCATCACCCTCACACACATGTATGCAGGATATGGTGGATGCTCATCCTGGCCTGGCCTTCCTAAACTCAGCTCCAGAATTCCACGAAAGATACGTAGAAACTGTAAGTCTGTTAACTGTTGATTTTCCCAGCAGGTTACCAATTAGTACGTACATTGTTGTTCCTCACAGTCCAGTTAATTAAATACTAAGGGAAGTATAACAATAACAGGAAGTTTTATAGTATTGTTTGCTTCCAGGTGATTGGGAGAATATTCTACGTTGTGGACAAGAATTGGAACGGTCGAATCACAGCCAGTGAATTGAGGAGGAGCAATTTCCTCGAGACGCTTGCCTCACTCGAGAGAGAGAATGACATCAACAGAGTAACAGACTACTTCTCTTACGAGCATTTCTACGTAATCTACTGCAAGTTCTGGGAGCTCGACACAGACCACGACTTGGAGATCAATGCTCAGGATCTGGCCAGACATGCTGACCATGCCCTTACCTCTAGAATCATCAACAGGATTCTCTCTGGAGTTGTTTCAAGGTATACTACATACTAAGTGTCTCTTGTTTAGACAAGTTAGTTGCTTTCTACAAGACGGTAGTTAGTTCACTGTCTTGTGATGGCCTGTTTGATATACATAAGCAGATGGTGTTTTTGTTGTTTTAGGTATCATTACTTTAATGTGTTTGCTCTGTACTAACAGAAATCGGAAAGGCTTTCAACAGGGCAAGGAGAGTGCTGAGCCTAAGATGGAGTACAAGGACTTTGTGTGGCTCTTGCTAGCAGAGGAGGACAAAACATCTCCTAGAAGGTTAGTTGACTAGTTATTCTCAAAGGGCCACCATGCTGCAACAACTCATTGCTGCACAACATTATCATGCACAACTATTTTGAGCACATGTGTAATGCATAATTAAGTTGTTATTGTAGGTGGACATACTATTATTGTGTCTGGGTGGTCGTTGTTTGTCATACCATCTAGTAATGATGTGAAACATGTCTGCACTGTACTCACATGTATATAAATATCTCTCCAGCATAGAGTACTGGTTTCGAGTGCTGGACATTGATGGTGATGGAGTGCTCTCGCTGTTTGAGCTCGTCTACTTGTACGAGGAGGTGCTCCAGAGGCTGCAAGAGCTCCACATCGACTGTCTCTCTGTAGAGAACACAGTCTGTCAGATTCTTGACATGATCAACCCCGCAGAGCAAGGTGAGGCCTGCCTGCCATGTGGCCTGTGCATACCTTCCGTGATTGACTGCTGTATGGAGTGATTGAGTATGTGTGTAAAATGTAGACACCAATGAGAAGTATTTGCTACAACAATTGATTGGTATTTTGTGTGTCATTCTCCTCAAATGCTTACATTCTTGAGTGCATCACACACACACACACACACACTTGACATACTCGCTGTTTTATTCTCAGGTAAGATTACTCTGCGAGATCTCAAGTCGAGCAAGATGACTCCAGTATTCTTCAACACTTTTGTCAACGTTGAGAAGTACCTTGAGTACGAGCAGCGTGATCCTGTAGCAGCTGCTCGAGAGGCCGACAGTGGGGAGGCCACGGGGGAGAGTGACTGGGATCGCTATGCAGCCGAACAATACGAACTTCTCATTCAGGAGGATTCATACGACCAGGAAGAGTGAGTAATCACTGTTGGGTGTGTCAAGGAAGGGGAGTTATGTGTTTCAGTACCCCAAAAATAAAAAAGCATGTATAGCCCCAAACTCATAAAGCCTATAATTAGACACAGGAGTGCATGCACTCCTGTTATACATCATTATAATATACTGTGATACTTTTTTATAATTCTTAGCTTCGGTTGGCCGCGTCATCAAAAAATTAGTTGCACACTCATAATTATAACACAGAGCCTGTTGTGTGTACTGCATTTGTGTAGCTGTTAGTCTAAGGCTAGGATAGTCACCGACTCAATGTGTTACACGTTGTTACAATTTGTTTTTATTGATGCAGTTTTGAGGAAGGCAACGACAGCAGCAGCAGTGTCGATGAGGAAGAACAAGAGATACTGAACCTGTTAAAATGAACACATAGTCTGTACACACCTTTCTCTGTCATGCACTCATCAGTTTTCATTTTACCATAATAATAAATGTCTTCATTTTGTTCGTCGAGTATTATTATATGCACTTTGAGTATGTATGCACCATCTCTGATTCGCACTTTGTTAATTTTGGTTTGGTTACCATCATTATAATTAGAAAGAATGTGCAAAAAAAAAACATTGATTAATAATTTGACATATCCTACAACAACTGTGTCCCTATACTAATCGCAAATCTTTATTCTTCTTTCTTTTCTTTTCCTTTCTTGGAGCTGCTCCCCGAGTTCCAGTAAACGACAAACTGTATCAAGATGATCGTGTTGAGGAAGAAAGAGGTGGCAAAGATGAGTAATGATATTGGGTCCTGAGTCTCTTGCATCGTGGTGTAGATTCGAGCAGCCCCACCCGACCAGTTGAGGTAGGAGGTGA
>VSKX01093637.1_pt1 | contig 10640 bp, 4 predicted proteins | sample 4799481 | NCBI WGS metagenome assembly VSKX01 (sample SAMN12179537, study PRJNA552185) | sponge metagenome | biome: deep-sea hydrothermal plumes; feature: spots directly above weak diffusing fluid; material: sea water; isolation source: sponge from the Swan site of a hydrothermal vent ...
AGAGAGAGAGAGAGAGAGAGAGAGAGAGAGAGAGAGAGAGAGAGAGAGAGATTACATACATTGTACAAAGGTACTGGCCATGGGTTGATCCCTGCACCAATCAGGTTACATGTGCTAGTCGCATTACAGTAGTTTTCACAAAAAATATTTACTTGGGTATCCCTAGGTTTATTTAGCTCCCCCTATATTAGGTATTGCACAGGAGATGGCTAATGAGAGCAGATACTACCTGTGTAGTGCATTTCATTCTAGGGAACAATGATAGTTTATCAACTTTCAATTCTACACAGAAATAGTGACAATTTCGACTTGAAGCATTGAGAATAAGTGGTAATACATGTACCAACTGAATACTGAACCCTCTAAGTAGAGCTGTGAAGTGTTTGGCAGGTATTTTATGAATGGTCACCAAGTTATCAGGTTGGCACACTTAATCGAAAACTAATATTTACCGGCGACCACACAAGTTATCATCAACAGCTGCACTGCTAGGAAAATTATTGACAGCCCAGGGGTAACAATCCTCTTCGTAGTGTCGGTCGGTCTTAGCATCTTAAATAGGGTTTTGTGCATTCTAGCAAAGGCACTAATCTCCAATATACTGTAGACGCCTCGGCCTCGATTACAGCCTAATTTATAAGTGGTAGCAAATTATATTTTCATCTGGCTACTTTATTGCGCTTTCTTTACTGTGGTTAAATTACCAACATACGAACATATCATCATAGCCCTGACAGACCAACTATCATTAATGCATTAATAAAAACTATAGCCATACATGTCTAAAATTAAGTGCAAGCATAATAATCAGTCAGTTAAAATTATAGTCACCATCTCATGGCATGCATGTGTATACGTCAGTACATTTCAGTAGTTGTCAACACCACGTACAGTACAGTACAGTACAGTACTACAGGCGCCAGGCGGTGACACAGGTCCAACAATACCGTACATTACATGAATCAGATAACCACCCACCCACCCGTTAAACTCTGGAGGGGGGTGGAAGGATCGGCAACTGCTTCAATTCCCATCCCAAGGTCACTGCAGATGATATCAATAATTATGATGACATCAATAATTTTATGTGCACTGACTAAACACATTGAGTCATGTGACTGTCCCACAGGCTACAAACATGATAAGAACATAATTATGATCATGCAGTATATCATAATCTACCGGATCTACCTTTCTTTAGTCAGTTAATATGCTACGAACGTAGCCTGTTGTTCTACTGTGTCAGACTCACACAGACTCTCGCTGTTCGTGGTGCCTCCATTTTTTATGTTAATTGAAATTCCTCAGGCATTCCTGTGGTAAAATTCCTATCTCTGCACTTCCTGATATGGACATCACTGCAGTAAAACGGGAGAGGCTTGCTCCCAACTTTACTGGTTTGATTCTTAGCTAGTAAAAAGGTTTCTGTAGAGCTGAGAATACTACTAGGCTTAGATCCTACATCACTGTTCTACTCTAGAGTCTAGAATCAAGATGACTGCAGTCGTGCTGCCTCAAATAACCAAGGTGCGTGTGCTTTGTGTGTTGATTCATTATCTTGAGTAAACTGAGCTTATTGAATGAATACAAAAAATCGTTTAGTGTATCACACTCAGACTCTAAATGATTGATTGACTAGTCCTGTTGGTTTTCCATGCAAGGCATGCTACATACATGTGATACATGCAATGTCTCGACGAAACACAAACCACCAGTCTCTCTGTCATGGCATGATGCATCAGTACAGTGTAGCTACAGTAGCCGGTTTGCTACTGCACTATCTCTTTGATATTATGGCAACTAGCCAACTAATGTGCATTTTCAGACACTCATAATGTGTTGCCTCATAAAATAGCCCAGTACAGTAGGTACGTCTGTCCTGTGAGACTGTGGGAGTGAATTATTGGCATTCATAACCACATTCACTTAGTTAAACAACCAAAAAGTAGTTTGCAAGCCATTGCAGTACTGTGCCTAATGTTATTTTATCTACTAGAAAACTCAAGTGGCTAGCCACTTACTAGTGAATACAATGCAGAATAAGACTTATTTTTTGACCACATAATAATTATAAGTGGCACTGAAATTCATTCTTGTACCCCAAATACTACCTTCTCACAGGAAATGATGGAGGGGTCTCAAAACCTGTTGGCCAAAGCTCGATACAATAACGTTGCAGAGACCAAGGATGAGCTCACCTTTAGACAAGGGGATGTGGTGAATGTTATCAAGAAAGACTTTAACCAACAAAGGGACTGGTGGCTTTGTGAACTCAGAGGCAAAGTTGGAATGGTCCCTGCTAACTATCTGGAAATTTTCCACGAACAGGCTACCTATGACATACCCAAACCTTCAAAAAATTCCTCGCTGTCACCACATATTTCCCCAAACCCACAAAAAACAGTCCAAGATGAAATCGATAATGCAATCTATGACCTTCCCCCGGCAGACCTTGAGATCACAGACAGAGATTATGACCTCCCACCCCCCGAGGTACCACAAGATGACGGACTAGATTACGACCGCCCTCCAAGCTCATCACGAATCAGTCCAATTGGAAGTGCTCGATCTTCAATGAAATCCAATCAGCGCAACTCGATGGAGGCTATTTCTGTCACCAGTTCGAGAAATTCCAGCTGCATTTATGATGTCCCCCCAGAGATGATGGATACTTATGACCTTCCCAAGCCCCACAAAAGTGCTGTAGCTCCAGAAGAGAAAGAACTCCCAATGCTTGCCGTAGACATTAGCACTATGTACGATGATGAAGCTGAAGAGTTACTGATCTCGTATCGACAACTTATGCAAGCAACATACGATGTACTGTTTCAGACGGTTTACGGACCAGATGCTTATTGGGGCACTGAGAATAAAGCTAAGCGAGTAGCAACATTGAAAAATACTCTGCAAGCTGTGAAACATTTCGACAGAGCTCTGGTTGCCTTGCTCGAGTTTGGAAAAGGTGTTGTAAACGCTCTTGCAAGTACTTCAGACGCTAACTTCAAGAAAAAGTACACCAGTGCTTTCCGAGGTCTTTTAGAACATCGCTCTGAAATTTTGGCCAAGGTTGAGCAATTTAGCTCTGAAATCAATAGCATCACGGCTACTGTGAAGTCTCTATTAGAAGTTGCTCGAGCCATTCCTAAAGCTGTCACCGAATTCACTGTACTTATCGGTGCCAACAAACCTCTTCTGTTTAAGATGAGGAATGTTTCGACCAGCAGTCTACCTGTTATTACAAAGAGCGATCTTAAAGTTCGACCACTTCCTGAACGTCCTCCTCAAGTTGCCGATGTCCGAAAGTCAGGTGACTATGCAATCCCAATTGAATCCCCTTCCTTTAGTGGACGTAAAACTCCAGAGAAGACACTTAGCGATACCAGGATAATCGATTCTAACACTGCTCGTAAACGCAAACCTAACGATCATCTACCTCCTCTCCCATATGCACCAAACTATGGCACACTGCAAAAACCTGCATGTCCGCCTAAAAAAGCTGTTCCTGAGCCAGTGTTGCAGTCCACCAGTCCATATGGAAGTGAAAGTAATTTAAAGACAGGTGGTTCGCCCATGTTAATCAGTCAATCAGAGGATTACGATGAGATAAACGACAAGATTCGTGATCGTTCCATTGTCCTCAACAAGAGACCGAGCCTTGCCAGTTTGAACTCTGGTTCCAGTCGCGATGCTAGCCCAACTCACATTCGTTCAAGGCGAAGAGAACAGAGCCTGAGCAGCTGTTCTGGATCCTCGGAAGAATTAAGTGGGATTGCTCTGAGGCGTGTAAACTCAGCGGACATATTAGATGGTCCTTATGGTCGACCAAATGGTCGTCTCATCCCCCACCATGTCCGACAAACGAGCAGTCCACAGCCCCTGAGAGAAGAGGACAGAGAACTCCTGGATCGATTTAGCAAGCAGCTTGATCTGATTATACCAAGCTTGAGAGAAACTATTGATATCTTTATTGACTGTCTCAAGGATAACGAGCCTCCAATAGACTTTGTGACTAAGAGCAAACTGACGGTGGTGGCTGCCTACAAGCTGGTGTACATCGCCGATGCTCTCACTCAGAAGATTATGCATACTGACACTAAAGCAATCATTCTGACAACAAGTAATGAACTCACTGACGCCATCAAGAACCTTGTGTCGTCAACTAAAACAGCTGCACTTCAATACCCTAGTGTTATAGCCAAGAGCAATATGACTGGGAGTTTGAAAGTGCTTTTACCGGCAGCACTAGATTTGATAAATTCTGTCAAAACTCGTGCATCTTTTGTTTAATTCTCTTAGTCATATTTGTGTCTGTGTCTTGTCTAGTTATTTAATCTCTCTTTTTAAGTGGATAGGTACGTGTGCTGTCTTGTATGACCTCTGTTTTGATGGCGTAATAGGACTGTTCTTTTTGTACTTGGCTGAGAGGAAATGTGTCTAATTGAATTTTTTTTACTTCATTTCTTACACAGTTGCTTAATTATCATCTCATTTCAAATGAATTTTTGCTTGGTGTTCTGATTGTAGCCACAGATAAAAAGATTGTTGCTTGAAGCCAGAAGCCATAAACTAAGATTTGCTGACTTCGTAAAATGGCCATGGCCTTAGAGCATTCACATTGGTTCATGCCGTGTGCGTGTCTGTGCTTGCTTATGCTAGGATGTCAAATGATAGAATCCACTGAGCTCAGCAGAGAGAGAAGCAATGTGTTTGGGCCAGGCATTGATCCAAAGAGGAGTAGCTTGCCTATCAATTACTTTTATATACAAGCTGTGGACAAAAATGGCAAGAAGTGTGTATTGTCTATTGTGTATTACCAGTCCACGGTATTACTATGAAACAATGTTACAAGTGGATAATAATGATAATAAGAATTACCTAGGTCTATAATTATAGCGTACATATGTCTGTGTCATGCATACTAAAAGTATATTCGTGTTCACCTGGTCCCTGGAAATGTACACAAATAAAGCAGTGATCTTTTGACTGGGTAATTCTACAAGCTTTAGTTAGACGAGGGGTTTAATTAGAAACAGAATGATACTTGAAATACCAAAGTATGATCAAAGATACAGTGCAAAAACGGAGGACCAGGTGAACGCGAATAGACTTTAGACCACCATTCCATCATCTATAATACTGCTGTTACAGTTTGACAGACATCGATGAGAGCAGCCTCGCTATAACTATCGAGTCCCCTCAAAAGATTCGCTATCGTACTGATATTCACCCTCTAGAAGATGGACTGCTCTTGTACAAATATCGAGTATTTTCCGAAGCACACAGCTTGTCTGTGCACATCAAGTATAAAGGTGAACACATTGCTGCCTCACCTTACCAGCTTGGGCCGGTGATGCACGAGAATTGTGCCTGTCCACAAAGAAGCCCTAGTCAGTGGCTAGAGGACTTTTATTGCCCTGCCATTCAGTCGCAAATATATAAAGATCTAAAGGAGTTTAGGAATGAGGGGGTGAATGTTTCAGAGTTGTATGACACAGCTACCAAGATGTTCAGCAGAGCCTCTCTAGTACACTACTCTATTGTGAATGGGAAGGTAGGCACAATCATGTTAAGAAGACTCTAGCTGGCCTACATAATTTTATACCGGTATTATATAGGTAATTGCTTCGAACCCCCATGATTTGTTGTCCTCTTTATAATTATGTGGTGTGCATGCATGCATGTGTTAGCTAGTAGCTGTAAAATACAATAATTATTACTGACCTTTTTGCTGATCGTGTGTCTATTGGAAGCTTGTATACATCAACGTTAATATTATAGTAAGTATAGAGCTTATAAAGAGAAGAGGGTATGTAACTCTAAACGTAGCTAGGCAATTTTTTTTTATCTGCTTCTATCTCTAGACATGGCCACAAAAATGCGGAAAGTTTGCTCACCTTTGACCTTTTATCTGCACTGCATGTGCTTATGTAGACCATGCACTGTACTGTATGGCATAAACGCTTGCGCTTCAAGCCAGGTGGTGGCAAAAGGGGCAAATGCCCCCCCCCCCCCTTTCTGGATCTCTACTACTCACACTCAGTCTCAGCTCTAGCTAGCTACATGTAGCTAAGATCAAGACGTGCCGATTAGCGTGCATGGAGCAGGCTACTGATGAATTCTCCAAGAGACATCCTATCTCTTAGGCACCTTTTAATTCAACTGTAAGAGAACTGACTGTAGGACTCGAACGCTAACTAGCTACTATTGTGTTTTGTTGTGCTATGTGTAAAATGACGTAATTAATAATGGGTGTGGCTTCCGCTAAAACATTTGCGTGCTTCACGTTTTTTCTGGCCGCTTTGCAGCCAACCTATGGCTGGCTGACCTGCATTCAGTGCGCGCCACATGCGAATTTTGCCCCTGTTTTCAGATTCCTGGCTACACCACTGTTAAGTATTGTTTCCTGTCTGCATATTTCTCACAATGTGACATTATTGCATGGGAAAGGTCAACAGGACCTACTCATGCCACCCCATTTGGAAGCTCTGCATATACTGCCATAGCTTGTTTTCAGAGCTTATCATAATTTTGTACGTAACGTATCTATATGTAATACTATATGCAGCTAGGGTAAATTTTTATTAGCTAGTGACACGTACTGAGATGTGACTTTTAATATGGTTTTTATGGTACGTAACTTAATTTACATGATCAATTTTGTGTCTAATAAGATTTCCAACAACAAACAGGTGCCCTACATCAGCATTGTTTCCATAGTAACTGCAGGTTACATTCCCTTGCTTTGTGTGATAAATTCTTTCTTAATTTGCTTTGTTTAGATTTTTCCTGTTAACATGCTGTGTATGGATATCTCTAAATTTGTCACTATAGTATCGATTTTGAGTACGTACATACGTACTTGTAAGATGTCTGGGAACTGTGTGATGTTATTTATTGTCAGTGTCATGTGAATACACTGCATAAGACTAAAACTGGGTGGGAGTTTGTGTCTGTTATACTAACGCAGACCATGATATAATTATGTTTTTGTGGGTACTATAGCAATGCAGATCTCCATCTCACTCTACGTATATTCCCTGCAGCTGTATGCTCGGACGTTTGGGAGCATTGTGGGATTCAAGTTCCTATCAGATATGATCCTACTGTCTATTACCAACAAGGTGAGGGATATAGTTTGAACTCTGGAGTTGCATGCGGGCCGGCCTTAATACCATTTTACTGTGTACGTCTGTTCAGCTACGTACATTTTTTTGCTAGTGTTAGCCAATGTCTTGTTGTACTGGCACGCCACAATGTTCTGTTACAGTATATTCCTTTGTAAGGAAATTAGAAGACACAATGTGACACTTATGCTGTACTATATAGCCATGCATGCACTTCCTTAATGAGATCACCTATGAAGCTTTGCAAATTGTTTTGTATACATGTATGTCACAGTGTGGGTGACCCCCGTCCATATGTTATTTACGTCCGTGCCTGGTGTGTATTACTTACAAGTGTGTATGTACAGAACACTATCTCTTGCAAAACTGACACACAGTAGCCATGGTGATATTAGTGTAAACAGCTGTAGATGTGTATTATGTCACCCTGGTCATAATTATGGTCATCCCTAAACACTCATTAGCACTGCTTAAATATACACATACACACACCCTTTAAGTAAGTGAGAACTATCTTGAGGCAGTATAATCAATTGTCACTGCATAGAGTGTTGTTATTAAGGCTAATGTGATGGTCTCGTGTGTTAAACTATAATGCCTACTCAGATGGCTATTAGTGTGCATGTGTACACTAGCTGTTCGTGCACAGGGAGTGGTCATGTGTTAATGTCTAATTTGTCTTGGGATCACAATGGCAATTGAGGGGAGAGTTTCTGTTTCGATTTCGTCAGGGATGATTGACTTAATTTCACAGACTTTACCCTCTGTGTGTAGTTAGCGTGTGTGTGTAGGCTGAGTGGTCCTCTTTTTCCTGACTAAGTGGCATACAGTGGAACCTTGATTATCCCCACACCTCCGTTTCTGAAGATCTTTCACTGATGTCGGATGAGTGAAAATGTTAGATAATTATAATTATAACTAATTAACTGAAATAGTGTAGAAATAAGACTTATCTTGTAGCGCGATTACAGAAATAGACCAAACAAATTCTTTTACGTTTGCTACTGTGCATACTAATGTGCTAAGCTAGCACACAAGTTCACTTCAATTCAATACACAGATTTTCACCTTTGAATGCACAATTTAGAATCATTCAGAACGTCGGATAATCGAGGAGTCAGATAGCAGAGAGTCGGATGGGTTGCACTGTTAGTACATAAATGCATTACTTTTGTAAAATTTAATGTGCATTTAATTTTGGTAGAAATCTATGAGTTAGTGTAATTAACTGAGTACGTCACTTTGTACATACCGTATAGCGCAACAATTTCATGGAGTGGCCTATAAAAAACATTTCGCTGAATAAATTTCATGATTGACTTTTCCGCGTAATGACTCTAACCTAGCTGGCTAGCTGATCGAACAATTTTCGTTGAATAACGTTTGTAGAAGTCAAAAATTCCATGAAATACGCGAAAAATGAAAATTTTGTGCTATACGTATATAGCTATAAAATTATAAGCATTTAGTGCATGAATGTCGCCTCAGAGATCATGTAATTAGTATAATTGGTCTATCATCTTGTTATCACACTGTTTACAGTGCCCCGTGTACGACACTCAACCACTGATGAGGTGCCATCCATTTTATACAAATGCTGTGTAAACTCAAACCATACTACTGTGTGATTGCATCTTGCAGCCTATAGCATTCCAGATTCATAGAATGCCTTAGGCAATTTGATCCCTCCACGCAAATGGCATTTGCATGGATTCCATGCCTATTAGATATTTCATAGCTCATTTAGCATGTGTTAACTGCAGTGTATGAGTACTCTCTAGAACGGTTTTAAAACAGTGTTTTACAGTAGAAGATTCAGATTGTAAGGACCTTATAATCATGTAGTGTTTGTTTCCGTACGTGATGATGAGACACCAGTTGGCACAATTAATCCAGCCTTTAATATCTAGTGTGTTCAGTTTATAGCTGGCAATTGCTGTGTGGTTGCCTACAACATCACTTCTGTTCATGTGCAACAGGTCTGAGCATCCAGACCACCCATGGTTACGGCATATTTGTTGTTGCTACTAGCAACTGTTTAGGCTGACTTGATTGAGTACTTTGGATTGATCAACATGTTTTTATAGAGCGATGATACGTCCAGGAAACCAATTATTAATTGTACACATGCTTTTCAATTAATCTATGCATGCATGCCATTTCAAGTGCACAGTGGGTATAAAGTTAGTTGATGTATGTTTGGCTAATAGTGCATTCGTATGAGCCGCTCTAATCTTACAAATGAATGCATTGTGGCCCTAGGTCCCGCATTGTGTGCCCTGGACGCCAACACAATACCTTCTATAGCTGCTATGATCGGCTGTGATACTCACTGCTAATGCATTGTTTGTTACCACACCCTGCTCAGCCATAGTTCATTGTGTACTCTCAGCTGCTAATACAGGCGTGTGTATGTCATCTGCAGCTAATAACTAGCCACAACCTGAAGCGCAATAGGAAAGTAATTATTAATTCTCATGTGCTAGTAGGCTAGCACTTTGGCATAGTGTAAGTGTTAACGTTGACACAAGCCAAATTAAACATTTCGCTCTAAAGTTAAGGCATGTGTCGCCAGACAATTTTACACGTACATACATGCACTTAGCAATGTTCCATGCACTGATAGGAGTATTTTGGAATGTAGCTATACTTGTCAATTTCTTCCAAACCCAATATACAGGTGGTTCTACCAGACATGGAACTGATGGTGAACTTAGGGGACTGGCCGTTGAGCAAGGTGAAGAAAGGCTCTCAGCCGTTCCCTATGTTCTCGTGGTGTGGGTCGGAAGATACATGGGACATCAGCTGGCCCACCTGGGACCTCATGAAATCAACCATCATGGGAATGGATAGGTGATATGGATGCAGAGAGATTTTAATCACCCTGGACTGTACATACTGTCTTGCATGTAAACACTTACTGTACATGTACATGTACAAGTTTGCCTCATCTTAGAGAGCCTGTTAAATTACATTACGTACATAAGCACTGTAAATCATGAAACATTTTTAAGCTTTTGTGCATTTCCCAAGGTTAAGACACACTCATAAGCACATGCTTTCTGTGCACGCACAGATCAAATATTAGCAGCTACGTATTTTGATTAATGCCCTGCCCTATAAGTTTGACTAAAGTAAAAAAATGTACATGAGAAAATGATGTCAATGTACTATTATAGCTCCTATTCTTGCGTTTGGAGCATACCTATGTATAGGTCATGCAGTGGTTTTGTGGGTTTGTGGGAAACTGAACCCATTTGTGTCACACTGTTCGGATGCATCCCTACATGATCAAATCAGTTTGTTCACGCAGTCAGAGCAGAATGTAGCTTAGCCTCGTCCCAGGCTGATTTGTCTCTAAAATAATGCTAGGTCGACAACTCTAGGCCTGGTATCGACTGCTTGCGCATGCGCTAACCTTCCGCCGGTATCTGGCGGATACACTAGCGGATACGTGAAGGAGGCTAAATGTAGCCATGCATAATTATAATAATTAGCTTAATAATTATGTACAAT